>Ga0209536_100005523_pt1 | contig 19600 bp, 17 predicted proteins | sample DeeMarSeWOR28_12_FD_187461 | JGI IMG/M metagenome (GOLD analysis project Ga0209536, IMG submission 187461) | Marine sediment microbial communities from White Oak River estuary, North Carolina - WOR-2-8_12 (SPAdes) (version 2) | ecosystem: Environmental > Aquatic > Marine > Intertidal zone >...
GAGCCGTTTTTTGGGAGCATCAGTGTTGTTCTGCTGCTCATGGTACCACTCATCACCATGAGGCTTTTCGCCGAAGAGAAAAAAACGGGCACGGTAGAATTATTATTTACCTACCCAATCTCTGACCGGGGGGCGGTGCTGGGAAAGTTCACTGCTGGCGTCTCTGTTTTGGCTCTGCTTTTGGCGGCCACCATGCCTGCCATGTTCTTACTGGAGGCCTTCACCAGTCCCCCTTGGCCCACCATCATGGGGGGCTATCTGGGCCTTTTGCTGACCTGCAGCGCTTTTGTCAGCCTCGGCCTTTTTGCCTCCTCGCTAACTCAGAATCAGATAATTGCTGCGGCTATAGCTTTTGGAGCCTTGCTGCTGCTGTGGATCATCGGTTGGGCCGAAACCCTGGTCGGTCCCACCCTAGGGAGTTTCCTTAAATATCTCTCCCTGCTCACTCATTTTGACAACTTTGCCAGGGGAATTTTGGATTCCCGAGACGTGTTTTTCTATCTTCTTTTCACTTTGTTTTTTTTGTTTACCACTCTACGAATCCTGGAATCTCGTCACTGGAGGGGGTAGTCGGCAATGATCAAGAAGCCTGGCAAGCTTGCTCTTCTGTCCAATACCGCCTTGGGCTTTATTGCCTTCTTGGGCATTTTGGTTTTTGTGGCCCTTATTGGCCAGCGTCATCCAATGCGGCTGGATCTTACCGAAAGCAAACGCTACAGCATCTCAGATCAGTCGCAAAAAATTGTGGAGTCACTGAGAGACGACATCAACATCAAAGGTTTTTATCAGGAAGCCGATCCCAATAGGGAGCAAACCCGCGATTTACTGGAGACCTATCGATACTACTCAAAGAAGATCAACTTTCAGTTCACCGATCCCGATCGCGATCCCAGTCTGGCAAAACATTATCAGATTCGCACCTATGGGACTTTGGTACTGGAAGGTTTCGGCAAAACTCAGACCATACCTACCGCCGATGAAGAAACCATTACCAACGCCATCCTGAAGCTGATTCACGAGCAACAGAGAACGGTTTACTTTTTAGCCGGTCATGGGGAGAGAGATATCAGCAATGTCGATAAGGACGGCTATTCCACAGCCAAAGCTGCCATTGAAAAGGAAAACTTTCAGGTAAAAACTCTCAATTTGCTGGTGGATCCCAAGATCCCCGATGATGCTGCCCTCGTGATTGTCGCTGATCCGCAGAAGCCCTTACTGACCACCGAGCTCGATGCTTTACGACAGTACATCAACCGAAACGGTAGTGTCATGTTCCTGCTCGAACCGCTCTCGGATGGCGGTGTGGGTGGCTTCCTTAACTCATACGGAATCGCCATCTCACCTGACATTATTGTGGACACCATGAGTCGAGTCTTTGGAGCCAGCTATCTCATTCCAGTTATTACCGAGTATGGTTTTCACAAGATCACAGACGGCTTTAACGTTGCCTGCTTTTTTCCCACTACAAGATCCATTAGCTCAGCCGAGGGGATTCCCGACTCCGTTGATCTGCTTGAACTCGCCTTCACCTCTTCATACTCCTGGGCTGAAATAGGCTTCCGCCTTGGGCAGACGGAGCCACCCAAGTTTGACGAAGCCAGGGACAAAAAGGGGCCCATCAGTGTTGTTATTATTGCCGCAATTTCCGCCGAGAATCCGGGAAATGATCCAAAAAACGAGGAGCAACCAGCTGGTAAGCCCGCCGAGGCGACTGACTCTGGGGGGCAAGCGCAGCTTCTGGTGTTTGGTGACAGCGATTTCGCCAGCAACAGCTATTTCAACCTGCAGGGCAACTCTGACTTCTTCCTGAATTCCATTAACTTCCTGGGTCAACAGGAAAACCTCATCAGCATCCAACGACCCAAAACAGCGGGCGCACCACTAACCCTGAGCAGGTCGCAGAACCAGCTCCTTTTTTGGGCAGGTTTGCTGTTGATGCCAGCGGTAGTAGTGGCATCCGGGTTGGCAGTATTTCAGTTGAGGAGAAAACATCGATGAGAACAAGAACCGCTCTCATCTACCTGATCCTTTGCTTGGTACTCGCTGGATATTTTTACTCCTTCGAGGTAGTTGGACACAGGACCCGTACCGAGCAGGAAGAGGCAGCCCGTCATCTTTTCCAGGTGGACACAGCCCAAATTACTGCCCTGCAACTGGTCAGAGCCGAGACCAAACCCATCTACTTGACAAAAAACGGCCATTGGCAGATCGTTGAACCCATAAGGAGCCGGGGTGATCAGTTCGCCGTGGAAAGTCTATTGACCACCCTGGAGTCCCTGAAGATGGAGCGCGAGGTTGCGGCGTCGGCGCAAGATCTTCAGCCCTATGGTCTTGACGAACCAATACTGCATATTTCCTTTCTGGCGGCCGGTTCCCGGCATCAATTGCGCATTGGGGCCAAAGCAGTGGTGGAAAATCAATACTACGCCAGCGGCGATCAAGAAAACCGTGTGGTATTGATCGCCGGAGCGAAGCACCAATCATTGGATAAGAGTCTTTCTGATTTGCGCAGTAAGGAATTTTTCACTGTGAACACTGATGAGGTCGAGCGGATAGAACTTGATCGTGGCAAAACCGGGATCGTTCTGATCCGCGCGGAAAACAAACTGTGGCAGGCACCTGCAGCCGTTGAGGTCAAGATCAAGACTCCCAAAGTTGAACGCTTCCTCAGTCGGCTTTTCCGCTTACGTGCCAAACGATTTCTGGACAACGAGGAAGACAATCTCGCTCTCCTGGGGTTGGACCCTGCCAAAATTCGACTCAAAATCTCCACCAAAGAAAAAACAGAGACCTTGCTGATCGGAAACACCAAAAAGGACGAGGGCGCTTACGCCAAGGGCGGGGAACTTCCTGGATTGGCAATGGTGGAAGAGAATCTATTGGAAGAACTGCCTCAGACTCTCAGCGACCTGGAAGATCGCACCCTATTAGTGTTCGACCTGGATCAGGTCAGGGCTTTGGCGTTGGTGCTGGCTGGCGAGGCTGTCAGGCTAGAAAGAAATGAGGATACATGGAATTGGCTTGGCGATGAAAACCGCAAAGATCCAGAGAACTGGAGGGTCAACTCCCTGCTCTGGAACCTGCAGGAACTGGAGTACCTCCCTGGTGACTTCCCCCGGGTGCAATCTTCTGCTGAAAACAAAGTGCTAGACCTGGTTCTCTACTCCGAAAATGACGAGAAGCTTGGTACGTTTTCACTGCTCGAAGTTCCGTCTGAACAGACTGAACGTGGAGTGCTCGGGCTCTCCAGAGGAAGTGAGACAGCTCGAGCCTATTGGCTGAGTGGCGAATCACTCAGGGAGTTGCACGAAAACGCAAAGAAGCTTATGTCACCCGGGGCTTAGATGGGGGGGATGGGGAATATGAGATTTTAGATTGCAGATTTGAGATATTCGATGCTCGATAACGATTTACCGCTTACGGCTACCGCTCACTGCTGACTCTTGGATTTGAGATGGGAATGACCGATGCTCTCTGAAAAAGGTCTCATCTTTTTCCCCATGCGGGAACTTGAAGGGACGCCGGAAGACTATCAACTAGAATACGAGAATGTCTTTTTCCCGGCTGCTGACTCCACCCGTTTGCACGGTTGGTTTGTGCCGTCCTCCGATCCCAAGGTAAACACTACCCTTCTCTGGTTTCACGGTAACGCGGGCAATATCAGTCATCGCTTGGAAAATCTTGCCCTCCTCCATCGGTACCTGAATATCTCCATATTCATTTTTGATTACCGGGAGTTCGGCCTCAGCCAAGGCCAGATTTCTAAAGCCGGCACCTATCTTGATGCCCGGGGTGCCTGGAATTATCTGGTTGAGGAGCGGGGCATTGAGCTAGGTGACATTCTGCTCTTCGGCCGTTCACTCGGCACAGCTCTGACCGTGGATCTGGCCAGCAGGGAGCCCTGTCTAGGAGCGGTGTTGGAGGCTGCCTTTACCTCTTCCCACGACATGCTCGAGCGCTATTTCTTTGGAGCTATTCCTCGGGAACTCCTTCAGAGCGCCTACGATAACCTGGTAAAAATCCACCTTGTTCGCGTACCACTTCTCTTTATCCATGGCCAATACGACGAAGCCATACCGGTTGAGATGGGGCAACGGCTCTATCAGGCTGCTCAGTCACCCAAACGGTTTCACCTCGTCATAGGATCAGGACACAATGATACTTACCTGGTGGGTGGCTCAGAGTATTTTCGGCAGTGGCAGGATTTTCTGGAGGAATGTCTAGATAAGAAGGCCTAACGGATTGTTGATTTGTCCTTCGGACTCCCACCCTTCGGCCGGGTTCCCGGTTTTAGATTCCAGAATGCAGATTGGAGATTCAACTACAGATCTTAATTCTACAATCGTCAATGCAACACTCGTTTTGTGATATCTTCCACATCATCAATTTCAAATGGTTTGTGCAGGTAACCGGTTATACCCAACTCTTCTGCCTCTTCCTCATAGTGCGCTTTTGTCGTGGCAGTGACGATTACTACTGCCGCATCGACCTTGTCTTGCCGCAGTCTTTTGAGTACCTCTATACCATTGATGCCCGGCATCTTGATGTCCAGGAAGATAAGTTTGGGCTTGTGAGATTTTACATACTCAATAGCCTCAAATCCATTGTCCAGAGTCACCAGGGGGTAATCGTCTCCGAGCATGACATCAAACGATTCCAGAATCCCCTGATCATCATCCACCACCACTATTTCTCTATCCAGCCAAGCCATAATTCAGCCTCCTCTTTTTTTTTGTAATGTTAGAGCAAATATGGTGCCAGAGTTGAATGGTCTTGCTTGATGGTTGCCAACAAGGCAGCAAATAAGGAGAGTAACGTTATCCCCCACTGAACAGCAGAGATCGGATTTGGGTGGACATGCCTATGATCATGTACAACAGCCCCCACCAATATGGGCAGAGCTCAACCTTGGACAGCAGGTAACGTCAGCAGAAAGGTAGTTCCCTTTCCAACCGTACTGTCAACCTGGATATCGCCGCCATGCTCCTCGATGATCTTGTGTGTTATAGCGAGACCGAGACCGGTACCACTGTCTTTCGTGGTAAAGAAAGGATTGAATATGTTGTCTTTGGTGGTTTCGTCCATACCCTCTCCACTGTCTTTGAACTGAAGTATCACCCCACCTTCGACCGGCCCCGCCTCGATAATGAGTGCACCACCGTCAACCATGGCCTGCTGGGCGTTCATGATAAGATTTGAGAAAACTCGCACCAAATGTTCCTCATCCGCCCAAATTTCCGGTAGAACTCCTTCCTGGCGTATCTCGAATGTAATGCCAGCCTCCTCGAGTCTATCGCGATAAAGGTCCTCCACCTGTGTGAGGCAATTCCTCAGAGTGGTCATTCTGAACTTCAGCTTGGGTGGCCTTGCCAATTCCAGCAGGTTTTCTATCAGATCATTTATCCGGTTGAGCTCACGGGGAACGGTAATCTGAAATTTATCGAAAAAAACTGGGTTGGAGAGCTTTCTGGGCAACAGTTGAACAAAGGTTTTAATGGCAGAGAGCGGATTGCGGATTTCGTGGGCGAGTCCGGCTGAAAGTGTTCCCAAGGCGGCCAATCTATCACTTTGCCGCATGCGAGCCTCCAAGACCTTTAGTTCGGTAATGTCGTTGATGACCACCAGGACCCCCATTTTTTCTTCGCGCCCATCCTCTAGAAATGAGGTATTTATCATGAGAGTGCGTTGCTCTCCCTCTCCTGTGTCCAATGATATCTCCTGGTTGCGGCAAGGAGTCGGTGCATGCAGGCATTTTTCCAGCATCCGGACAAATGGATTGTCCTCGGGCCATAGGATGCGGAAGCTTGTACCCTGCCAGTGCCTACCCTCCAGCCCCAGTATGGACTCAGCTGTTCCATTGGCACTAACAACGCGTTCCTCCAGATCCAGGGTTATCAGGCCATTGGTCATGGAGGCCAAGATCATCTCGTTGTAGCCTTGCAGCTCCAAGATCTCATTTAGCCGCAGCTCCAGTTTCTGGCGCTGCGCCAAGATCTCGTTGATCATGGTATTGAAGCTGTTGGCCAGATCCTCCACTTCGTCCCGCGTGCGAATATCTAGTTGCTGACCCAGATCGCCTCCAGCGGCGGCGATGGTTGCTTCAACTACTTGCCCCAATGGCTTGGTGATGCGGCCGGCCATGACCTGGGCCCCAATCAGTCCAAGAAGAAGGGCCACCGTGCCTATTCCCACCAGAACCAGCTGGGTCCGTCGAATTTGCCAATACATCCGTTCAAGTGAAAGTCCCACTCGCACGGTGCCCCACTTCATCTCCGAACCGGGGATGAAAACCGGTACAGCGATGTCCATTACACGCTCACCTGTTTCTTCCCACAAAACAGACTGGATGACCGCAGTATTAGCAGCCAGCGCTTTTCGGTTCACAGAATCATCTAAGTATTTTCCTTGCCAGCCACTGTGGCCGCTAAACGCTGCCACCTTTTTTTCCTTATCAAGTATGATGACATAGACGATGTCAGCACCCTGGCTGGCCTGCTCGGCATTCTGTTCCAAAGTGATGTAATTGTATGTAACGAGCGCATGGGTGGAAACAGCAGCAATACTATGGGCGACAGCGAAGCCGCGTACCTCAACCTCCTGTTTAATGCTCCGGCTGGAACGGTTTCCAACCAGCACGATGATAATCACCATGAGCGCAAGGACAACCGTGCCGGTGGCAACCATGAACCGAGTCTTCAGTCGTATTTTTCTGGGGAGCCAGGACATTCAGCGCTGTCCTTTGATAATCATTAGACTTCTGACAACTGGCATGACCAATGAAGGGTAGAAATGGAACGACTAGTGCTCATCGAGCCAGATTTTCTTGAGGGGAATATACGGCCGTCCTAGGGCACTGATTTCCAGCCCTTTAACGCGAGGTTGAAACAAGGATTCAAAAGTTAAATATATCCATGGAATCATCGGAGCATCCGCCAAAATGATCCTTTCTGCCTCACGGTAGAGCTCCACCCTTCTGAGGATTTCTGTTTCTATCAGAGCCTGAGACAACAGGCGGTCCACCTTTGGATTTTTGTATTGCATGAAATTATAGCTTGACTTTGAGCCGAAGAGGATATTGAGAAAATTATCGGGATCAGGGATGTCGGCAATCCAGGCGTAACGATACATCTGGAGACTATCTTCGCTGAGGGCTGCCTCGAAAGTTGGCCAGTCGGTTTCATATTGAATTTGAAGTTTAACCCCCACAGCAGCCAGATCTTTAGCTATCAATGCCAACTCTTTCTGGGCTGCACTTGATTTGGAAGCCGAAAGAACAGTCAGAGATAGCTTCTCCCCTGAAGCACCATAACCAGCTTTGTTGAGCAAGCTCTTGGCTTTGTCCGGGTCGTAATCATAAGCGGCGTTTTCTGGAATATAGGAAGGCATACCGGGCGGCAGAATGGTTGTCGCGGAAAGGAACTGATCTTTATATACTTCTCGAACGATTCTCTCCTTATCAATGGCATAATTCAGGGCCTGTCGCACCTCCTTTGCTTTAAGAGCGGTGCTGAGGCAATTCATGCCGTAAAACTGCAAACTCAGACTGGGCTTCCGGTAAAATTGATACGCCGTGGTCGAGGCCAATTTCTCTCGATTAGCCCCAAATACAGCAGCCTCTTCCAGTCGCCCTAAAAGAAAGTCTTCGTATATCTTATCGTACTGGGCCCCCGCATATATAGTATATACGACTCGATCCAGATTGGGGCGGCCTTCGTGGTAGTTTTGATTCGCGCCGAGCACGATCTGGTTGCCTTCCCAGGATTCCAGGCGGAAGGGGCCTGTGCCCACCGGGTGATAACCGAAGTCCTTACCCCACCGTTCGACCTCTTCTCTGGGAACCACCTTGGAACTGATCATTGCCAAAATTGAGAGAAATGGTGCAAAAGGTTTATTAATGCTGATCTCCAAGGTGCGGGCATCTAATGCCCTAAGGCCCACAACTTCATTACTCTCACCATTGCGGTAGGCCACAGCGCCTCTGACTCTTTCAAAGAAGCTGAGAGCGCTGGACTCTTCTTTGGGATCCAAGATGCGGGTGAATGAATAGACAAAATCCTCAGCGGTAATATGCCGGCCGTTATGGAAGCTTGCATCCGACCTGAGTGTAAAGCTATAGAGCAGGCCATCAGAGGAAACCTTCCAACTAGTCGCCAGGGCCGGCACCACATTGAGGTTCTGGTCAAATTGAACCAAGCCGTCAAAGATTTGTTGAATCAGCGTTACAGAGTAGACATCGGTGGAGAAGGCCGGATCTAGAGTTCTCGGACTCCAGGGAAGGGCCGCGCGGTAGATACCGCCCCTCCGAGGCTCTGGCGTAACCTTCTTATGCTCTCCGGTGGGTTCCTGCTGACAACTTATGACGAGACTCAGTGCCAGGGCTAGCGGCACTAGCAATCTTTTCATGAGCTTTGATCCGATTCTGACGTGTCATTGCCAAATCAGGCTCTATCTTAGCTCCATCAAGCCATTACTATACCAGCTTTCTGAGAGTTTGCAAAAAAAAAGCATAGCCCTTGCGGACTATGCCATACACCAACCAACCACATGTTGGTATCTCAGGTCCCCCCGCCCCCTTGAGCCAGCGCCGGCAGTACATACATAGCAATAATGCTACCAGTGATGAGCAGTTGCACCAAAATCCTCTTCGTCTTTTTCATAACTCCTCCCTCCTCTCATATCGTCCCAAAGATGTCTTGCGCCTTTCTTATGTGTAGCAAAGGAACATGGAGCAAGGTTGGTACCAGAGTGGACAATGCGGAGAAATATGAGGAAATTTGCATCTAAACATTTAATATAATAAATTAATTAATTACAGATAAAAAGACGTTAAATCCCTACTTTGTAAGTAGGTTTGCACAGTGTTCCAGATAGTCGCCTCTGCAAAATAGCAACCTCTACCCCATGAATAGTGCTAAGATATCCAACAATCATCTGTTCTGTACATGATTACGTGCAGTGCCCAAACGAATGTGCAACCGGCATTCAGCTGGCAGATTTATTGAATGGCATTAAACTGCCTGCTGCCGGCTTCCAGCTGGCTAGTAGGGGAATTACTTTGGGGAGCTGGTTGAGGGTGTTTCTTTGATTGCCAGGGATTTCATCTTCTGGATGAGGGTATTGCGGTGAATGTTCAGAATGCGGGCGGCCGCACTCTGATTCCACGCTGCCTTCTTCAAGGCTTTCAGGATATATTGTCTTTCAAAATTTTCCCGCGCCTGAAGCAATCCATCGCCCAGGGGGGGAGTCTCTGGGGTCAAGTTGGAATCGAGGAGAATATCCAGCGGAAGGTCTGCAAAGGAGATCGGTTCGGTGTCAGAGCCAAGTACGACCAGCCTTTCAATCAAGTTCTCTAACTCGCGGATATTGCCAGGCCAGGGATAGCGCTCCAGGGTGTCCAAACTTTTATCAGTAAATCCCTTGATGTCGCGGTTCAACTGTACATTAAATCTATTGAGGAAATGTTGAGCCAACAGCTTTACATCCCCGCGTCGCTCACGCAGAGGTGGGAGTTTGACTGGAATTACATTGAGGCGAAAATAAAGATCGGCCCGAAAACTTCCCGCTTCTATGAGTTTTTCGAGATTTGTATTGGTGGCGGCCACGATTCTGACGTCCACTTGAATGGTCCGGTTGCTGCCCAATCGTACAATCTCCTTGTCCTGGAGAACACGTAGGAGTTTTGCTTGCAGCTCGGGACGAAGCGCTGAAATTTCGTCTAGGAAAATGGTGCCCCCGTTGGCGTGCTCGAACTTCCCGATGCTACGGGTGTGGGCCCCGGTGAAAGAGCCTTTTTCGTGGCCGAAAAGCTCACTCTCCATGAGTTCGCTGGGAATAGCTGCACAGTTGATGGCCACAAATGGAGCCTTGCTGCGGTTGCCGTGTTGGTGCAGAGATCTGGCGATAAGTTCTTTGCCGGTACCACTCTCACCGGTAATCAGCACGGAACTGCTTGTACTTGCCACCTTGTTTACAAGTTGTAGGATATCCAACATTCTTGGATTCTTGCTTACAATCTCAAGCTCTCCGTATCTGTGTGCTATTTCCGAGCGAAGATAACGCACTTCTCTCTGCAAAGTCTGCTTTTCCAGAACCCGCGCCACAGCTGAGAGAATGTCGTCAGGTTCGAAAGGCTTGGTGATGTAGTCATAGGCACCGAGTTTGATGGATTGCACAGCTTGTTCAGCTTTGTCCGAAGCTGAAATCATAACCACGTCCATGGGCTCATCCAAAGTGCGAAGCCTCTTTAGGGTCTTGATGCCATCAATCTCAGGCATGGCAACATCCAAGAAGACAAGATCGTAATGAGAACCCTGGCAATAGGCAATTGCCTCGTGGCCACTTGCTGCAGTAGTCACTTCGTAGTCATCCTCAAGGATGACTTGAAGAGCATCTCGCGCACCCTGCTCGTCATCAACCACAAGAACCTTGGCTTTGATGGACTTTTCCTTACTCATGGCACCATCGAGACATTTCGTTTTTGTGCGTCACAGTCTTGCCAATCATCGGCGAAGGAATCTGAACCAACGAGTTCGTTCTGAAAGTAGCAACTCTGGCACTGATGTGTCAACGCGAAATGCTCGATTTAGAAGATACTCGGTCCTGCATACTGGTTTCTGGTCACTAGAGCCGGTTTTTTGGCTGGCCAGTCCTGGAGCCGGTGACCAGAGAGTGTTCATAAGTTTGCAAAATAGTTGACAAGATTGTCATATCTGGGCTAGGTATAGGTGCGGAAGAAAGGGGCTGTGGTGTGACCGGCCTTAGGGCGAAACATGGACCAGTCAGAAAAGCGTCTTATTTTTACTGCCGAAGATATTGCTCGCCAAGTTCAGCGTTTGGCAAGCCAGATCTCTGCCGACTATCAAGGCAAAGAGGTCGTACTCATAGGGGTTCTTAAAGGTGCTTTCATCTTTCTTGCAGATCTGGTACGCCAGCTCAGCATACCAGCGCAGTTGGATTTTGTCCGGTTAGCCAGCTATGGTACGGCAACCGAGTCCAGCGGCAAAATTAGAATTACCACTGATGTCGAGTTGGATCTGGAAGGTCGTGATGTTCTCATTGTGGAGGATATTGTCGACTCCGGGTTAACCACAGTATTTTTGCGCGAACATCTATTAGCCAAAAATCCACGTTCTCTAAAAATGTGCGTTTTGCTGGACAAAAGAGAACGGCGCAGCGTATCCATCTCACTGGATTATGTGGGCTTGCACCTGGACAAGGGCTTTGTAATAGGCTATGGCTTAGATTGCAATGAAGCCCACCGTCAGTTACCTGGTATTTATGAATTGATTGTGTAGCTCTACTGTGGCCAAGCCGCACTGGGTGCAACTGGGGCAACGAGGTCAGGAAATGATTGTTCAGTGTGAACGGTGCCAGAAGCAATTCAAGCTGAATCCAGATCGTATAAAGCGTCCTACGGTCAAAGTTCGTTGTTCCAACTGCCAAAATGTCTTCAGTGTCTCCCGCCCAGAACCGGTTGGCGTAGTGGAAACGGCGCTGGCCTCCACTGAAGTAAAAAGCCCACCTCCCGCCCGCCCAGCCTCCAGTAGACGACTGCTCATACTACTCATTTCTCTGCTCGTGATTACAGGGGGCATCTCCCTGTGGCTTTACTTACCATGGCCCGTGTCGACAAAAACCGTCCCGAAGACCACTGGTATTGAGCAGCTTCATCTGGTTAAGACCCGCGGCTTCTTTATAGATAACAAGCAGGCAGGACAGCTCTTCGTCATCCAAGGTCGGGTCCGCAACGACTTTCCCACACCTCGACGTTGGATTCATTTGCGTGCCAAACTCTACACAACCGATGGCCAGACTGCGCGGCAGTTGGATTTCTACGCTGGCAACATGCTCTCTAACAAGCAACTGCAGAGCGTGCCTCTCGAAGAGCTCGTGGGGTTGATTCAACGCCCCCCTGTCAAACAGGATCGGGTGCAAACAGTAGCCGCTCAAGAAGAGGTCACCTTCACCGTGCCTTTTGGTGATCTTCCCGAGCTGACCACGCTCAGCGACTACAGTGTGGAAATTCTTGCATCCCAGCCCGCCTGAAAAACAGGCCAGCCAAGTTGTGGGTCTCTGGCTGATACCAGCTGATCCCCGCAGCAATCTGCAAGTGATGGGGCCATGAAAAGAACCCACAACATAGTATTTGCTGCCATCATGTTAGCCCTAGTCCTGAGTATGGGCACAGCAGGATACATGATTTTAGAGGATTGGAATTTCTTAGATTCTCTTTACATGACCGTCATTACCATTTCCACCGTGGGCTTTAGCGAGATCAATCCAGTTAGCAACCAAGGGCGTATACTCACTATGACGATTCTTATTTCCGGCTTGGGTGTGTTGGGTTACGTAGTCGGCACCCTTACTCGGACCTTGGTGGAGGGACAATTGCTGGAAGTTATGGGGAGGAAAAAATTGGAACGTCAGATTCAAAAAATTAAAGATCATTACATCATCTGTGGCTATGGTCGGGTGGGCAGAATTATCTGTGAGGAGATCAAGAAGTCCAAGCCCACTCCTCTGGTGGTAATCGATAACGACAGCACTTTGACCCCAAAGATACAAGAACATGGCTATCTGTATTTTCTCGGAGACGCTACCAGTGAGGAAACTCTCATGAAAGCGGGCATTCACTCCGCCAAAGGGCTCGCAACCGCACTCGATTCCGAGGCGGACAATGTCTACATCACCCTGACGGCCAGAGGTCTGAACCCAGATCTATTTATTCTGGCCCGAGCCGGGAGGAGAGGCTCAGAAAAAAAACTCGAGCGAGCCGGTGCAAACCGTGTGGTATCCCCCCACCAGATAGGCGGCTTCCGTATGGCCCAGGCCTTGCTTCGACCCCACGTAACAGAGTTTATTGATTTCGCCTTTACTGACCTAGACACCAACTTAGGCATGGAGGAGATACCGGTTAGGCCAAACAGTACATTATCTGACATCTCCCTGGTTGACTCTGGTATCCGGCAGCAGTTCGATCTGATTATTGTGGCCATAAGCAAGGCCACCGGTGAAATGCTCTTTAATCCAGCCTCCCACACCCGTATCCAAATTGGCGACACCCTCATTGCTTTAGGCCAGAGAAGCAGTCTGATACAACTCGAGCGGCTCCTTGGTAATGTAAACGCTCAGTAGATTTCCATTGTGGCATAGTACGTTTCGGCGTTTTTTTTCGGGAAATTATTTCGGCAAGCGTTACTTTTTCTCAATCCCCTTTCGTGTGTCTGTTCGCGTAGATCTGCAACATCAGGGCTGACACTACCTTTTGAGAGGAAGTTGATAGAGGAACCTAATGCTAGATCTTAAGTTTGTAAGGGAAAATCAGCAATTGGTACAACAAATGCTGCAAAATCGCCGCTCTGACCTCGAGCTCGAACCACTATTGACGTTGGATCAAGAACGGAGGCACATTATCCAGGAGGTAGAATCTCTCAAGCATGAACGCAAGGTAGTTTCGGACCAGATTGCCCAGATGAAAAAGAACGGAGAAGATGCTACAGCAACCATTGGCCGCATGCGTCAGGCTTCACAGCGCATTAAAGAGCTGGACCAGAAACTTGGCAAGATAGAGGATGAAATCCATCTATCGCTCTTGCTCATTCCCAATGTGCCGCATGAGTCTGTCCCAGTTGGCAAAGATGAACAGGATAATCCGGTGGTTAAGCGGTGGGGAGAGATCGCTGAGTTTTCTTTCGCCCCTAAGCACCACTGGGAATTGGGAGAGAATCTTGGCATTCTTGACTTTGAGCGCGCTGCCAAAATGACGGGTGCACGTTTCACTTTATACTGGGGTTTGGGTGCCCGGCTTGAACGCGCCCTCATCAACTTCATGCTTGATCTTCACACCACCAAGCACGGCTACCACGAAGTACTGCCGCCTTTTATGGTGAACAGCCTCGCCATGACTGGTACAGGACAATTACCCAAATTCAAGGAGGATCTATTCAAGCTGGAGGACTGGGACTACTACCTGGTACCCACGGCAGAGGTTCCGGTGACGAACATTTACATGAACGAGATCCTGGAAGAGGATGATCTCCCGCTGTACTTCACGGCCTACACTCCTTGTTTCCGTTCCGAGGCCGGCTCTTATGGCAAAGACACCCGAGGCCTAATCCGCCAGCATCAGTTTAATAAGGTCGAACTGGTTAAATTCGCTACCCCAGAGCAATCTTATGACGAATTGGAGAGTTTGCTGCTCGATGCCGAGGAGGTTCTCCAAGAGTTGCGACTTCCTTACCGGGTGGTGACCTTATGCACTGGAGACTTGGGCTTTTCTGCTGCAAAAACCTATGATATCGAGGTCTGGCTTCCCGGCCAGGAAACCTTTCGGGAAATTTCTTCATGCAGTAATTTCGAAGACTTCCAGTCAAGACGAGCAAACATCAGATATCGCCCTCGCGACAAGAAAAAAATTGCCTTTGCATACACACTCAATGGTTCCGGTCTCGCTGTGGGCCGTACCCTGGTCGCCATCCTGGAGAACTGGCAACGAGAGGATGGCAGCGTTGTGATTCCTCCCGTTCTGCGACCCTACATGGGTGGAATCGAGGCTATTGCTCCACGAACTTGAAATTTCTGGACCATTCACAACAAGGAGGATGTTGCATGACCAGACGTGAGCTTATCGCCGCAGTTGCAGCTGCCGAAGGCATCACTATCAAAGAGGCGGAGTTGGCTGTCAAGACCGTTTTCGGTAGCATCGAAGAGGCACTTGTAAAAGAAGGGCGGGTCGAGATCCGCGGCTTTGGCAGTTTCAAGGTGAAGGCATATCGGAGTTATCAGGGGCGCAATCCTAAGACCGGTGAGATCATTCGAGTCCAGGACAAGAAGCTTCCTTTTTTCAAGGTGGGAAAAGAACTCAAAGAGAGGGTCGACAGCGAGTGATATCTGCTGTCCATTCGGCCCTGTCAACAGCTGCTTGTTCAGCGTCACCCTTTGGCGTTGAGTTCAAAGAAGACTCACTTGATTTCCACCCGTTAGCTCCACTGTCGGTCATGAGTAAGGAAAGAGCCTGGGCCAAGGACCCGGCTTTGAGCTGCCCCTTGAGAGATTTTAGATTTAAGAATGCAGATTTTAGATTTAAGAGCTTACTACCTCGCCGTAAAGAATGCATGCAGCCTCAATCTGCAATCTACAATCTGAAATCATAAATCATACAGAGACTGGCCCTGAGGATCAGGTTTTCTATAATTAGGTAAACACATGGCCTAATTATTTGGTTATGCGCGCCAACCAGTGATACGACTATGAGTTCATGGAGAACAACGAAACGGAAGCGGAGACTCTGGCTGTTGCTTGTTGCTGCTGTTGCGCTGGGCTTTGCCGCGGCTTTCTTTTTAGGAAAGCATTTTTTTTTCGGACCGGTATCAACCACTCCTGATTCCAAAATTCGCGATTCTGTCCCGGTGCAAGCTGCCAGCACCCGAAAGGTGCATCTTTATTTTGCCAGCCGTAAAGGCCGCTTTCTACAAGCAGAAGAAAGAAAAATCCGGGCCACGGACACCGGTTCAGCTATTGAGGCCATTGTCAGTGCTCTTTTGGAGGGGCCCGAGGATGCCAAACTTGTTTCCACCATTCCAGCCGGCTCCAAGCTTCTCCATACATTTATCACAGATGACGGTACCGCGTATGTGGATTTCAACCCCGAGATCTCCCTGTTGCATCCTGGTGGGGTCACCGCTGAACGGCTCACTATTTATGCCATCGTAAACTCACTTGTGTTAAATCTGGATTCTGTGGAACGAGTGCAATTGCTTCTGGAGGGGAAACCCGCGACCACTCTCGCTGGTCACTTAGACATTCGCCTTGCTAGGACAGCCAATCTCCTGATCGTCCGCTGACAAACCGGGGCCCCACCCGAAGGGTGGGAAGTCCGAAGGACCAAATCGGGGCCTCGTTCCGATGAACTAATCGAATGCTGGAATGATGGAGTGGTGGAGCATTGCAAAATATCAAATTCCAAGCACCAAATTACAAACAAATCTCAAATTCCAATATTCAATGACCAAAACACAAAACAGGTTTGAAATTTCGAAACTGGGGACCCGCCCACAGGGTGGGGAGTCCAAACGACGCGCGAACAATTTTGGTCATTGTGATTTGTTTGGTATTTTTGATTCGGAATTTCTATTCTTGCAATATTCCAGCGTTCCAGCAGAGCAGGGAAAGTAAGTAAGAATCACATGCAGTCCTTTATGGACCAGATTTCATAGAGTCCTCGCAAAGTTGAACTATTATGTCCGAAGGCAAAAGGCTAAAGAGAACGCGCAATATAGGTATCATAGCTCACATTGATGCTGGCAAGACCACGGTCACCGAGCGCATACTCTACTACACGGGTAAATCTCATAAGATGGGCGAGGTCCACGACGGCGAGGCTGTCATGGATTGGATGGAGCAGGAGCAAGAGAGAGGTATCACAATTACCTCGGCTGTTACCACGTGTCGTTGGCAAGATAACGAAATCAACCTGATAGACACGCCTGGTCACGTGGATTTCACCATTGAGGTGGAGCGTTCTCTGAGGGTACTGGATGGTGCGATTGGGGTCTTCTGTGCTGTTGGGGGTGTTGAACCACAGTCCGAGACAGTATGGCACCAGGCTGACAAATACCGGATCCCTAAAATCGCCTTTATTAACAAAATGGACCGCCTTGGTGCCGATTTCCTTGGCACTGTGGATCAGATGCGGGAAAAGCTAGGGGCTCGACCACTGATAGTGCAGATGCCCATGGGCGCAGAAGCAGACTTCTCCGGTGTCATAGATTTGCTTGAGATGCAAGCAGTGTGCTGGGATGACTCCACTCTAGGACTTACCTATGAGTACACGCCCATTCCCCCTGAATATGTTGAGGACGCCCAGGCAAAACGGGTCGAACTCCTTGAATCTCTCGCCGAGCTTGATGATACCATCATGGAGAAATACCTGGCGGATGAGATACTTGAACCGAAAGATCTGCTTCCGGCAATCCGCCAGGCCACTCTCAACCTGGAAGTGGTTCCAGTACTGTGCGGGAGTGCTTTGAAGAATAAGGGCATCCAGCTGCTCTTGGATGCCATTGTTGATTGTTTGCCTAGTCCCTTGGACGTTGCGGCTGTGGTTGGACTTCACCCCAAAAGTGGAGAAGAAGAGATCCGCTCAAGCAGTGGCCAGGAACCGTTTGCCGCTCTTGCTTTTAAAATTCAAATGGACCAAGGGCGCAAGCTCACCTATGTAAGGGTATATTCAGGAACAGTGGCCGCGGGATCTACAGTCTACAATGTCAACCGGAAGCAGAAAGAAAAGGTTGCCCGCATATTCCAAATGCATGCAAATAAGCGCGAAAAACGCGCAAGAGTCGGTGCCGGCGAAATAGTGGCCATGTTAGGCCTCAAATCTACCACCACCGGGGATACCATTTGTGATCCAAAACATCCCATTCTGCTGGAACATATTGAGGTTTTTGAACCGGTAATTTCCATCGCCATGGAGCCGCGCACTCGGGCCGATGAGGAGAAGACTCTTCAGTCCCTCGAGAAGCTGGCGGTGGAGGACCCCACGTTCCACTTCCGTCTAGATCCGGATACTGGGCAGACCATAATCTCGGGAATGGGTGAACTTCACCTGGAGATTCTCGTCAATCGTTTGTTGCGAGAATACTCGGTCCAGGTAAATGTCGGCAAACCTCAGGTGGTCTATCGCGAGACCATTACTGCTGCTGTTGAGACAGAATCAACCTTTGACCGGGAAATCGCCGGAGTTCTCCACTACGCTCGGGTGGAACTGCATCTGGAGCCAAGACCGAGAGGCAAGGGCAACCTTTTTCGAGAGTTGGTTCGGGATGGCACCATACCCACCTCCTTCATTCCTGCGGTGGAGGAAGGTGTGATGGAGTCACTGGAAAGTGGTGTTATCGCAGGGTATCCCATGGTGGATGTGGAGGTTGCGGTCATCGGGGGTACACTCAAGGAGCAAGCCGCAAGTGAGCTGGCTTTTAAAGTCGCAGCAGCAGTAGCCCTTCAGGAAGGGTGCAGAAAGGCGCAACCGCAGCTGCTCGAGCCCATCATGTCGGTAGAGATAATTGTTCCTGAGGAATTCACTGGCGAGGTAATCAACGACCTCAACATACGTAAAGGCAAAATAGAAGGGGTTCACTCTAAACGCTCGGTAAAAATCATCCACGCTACCGTTGCTCTGTCTCAGATGTTTGGTTATTCAACCTCACTGCGCTCCGCCAGTCAGGGGAGAGCAACTTTCACCATGCAATTTTCCCACTTCGACACTCTGGTGGAGAAAAAAGAACTTTTTGTTTAGTTCTGGATGTGAGACTCGTAGTGCTTAGTGCCTACTGCCCAGTTAACTCCAGCCACTTTAGCGTCTTCTGAAGAATCTGCTCATAGACCTCTTCCTGGCTGCGGCCAGCCGACTTGGGCAATCGAAAGGAGTGATCACCGCCTTCAATCATCTGCAGTTCCCAGGAAGCGGACAGCCTCTTTAAAACCCTGTTGAGAGCCGCCAGGTCGCAAAGAGAATCTCTCGTTCCGGCGAAAAAAAGCATGGGAGTTTCAATCCGGTCGAAATGAGAGTCTCGAAGTTTTTCTTTTTTGCCAGGTTGGTGAAGGGGATACCCCAAAAAGATAAGGTGGGTAACAGGCAAGAGCCCCTCTGCAACCATCTGGGCCGCTACCCTACCACCCATGGATTTACCTGCGGCCACAATGGTCTCTGGTCTATATCGCGGATGATCTCGCAAAAATCGGTAAACGCTTGCCCAGGTTTTCTCCAGTGTGTTCTGCCGATCCGGTGTTTTTCGTCTTTTTTCCCGATAGAGAAAGTTGAATCGGAGGGTGAGGTATCCTGCTTTGACCAGTCCTTGGGATAACGAAACAAGCAAGGGATGATGCATATCATTCCCGGCCCCGTGGGCCAGGATGACCCCCACCGGCCCTGGGGCCCGGTTGCTCTCTGGCACGGACAAAACAGCTGAAACCAGCTCTTCATCCATAACCGGGATGCGTAGTGTTTCGGTGTTCATCTACTGGTTTACTGTTTGCTTTAACCATGGAGTGGTTGGACAGCTTGAAAATGCTCCAGCGCTCGCTAACCCAGCAGCTTGCCGCGGGGTTAGCGAGCAAACTACAATACAACAATACAATGGAATCTCTTCCTTACATTTCGAAGATTCCCTGTCCGCCGCAGGCGGACTGCAGGGAGCTTCAATTATCGAGCCCTACTGCTACTTTGTTTCGCGGCGCGCATCGCTCCCTTGATCTCTGCCAACTGCCTGTTGATGGCTTCCTTTTCCTTGGGACTATCAGTGAGCCGCAGCGCTTCCTGGAAATGAAATTGGGCATTGCGTAAGGAGCCCTTGCGCTTGTAGTGAATCCCAAAATGGTAGTGAGCATCCGCCAGTTGGTTCATTTTGCCGTAAGCGAGGCCAAGATAGTAATGGATCGAGGGCAATCTATCATTAATTTTTGCTGCTCTTGCGAGCTGTTTGCTGGCCTCAGCCACTTGACCTTGCTCCAATTGGCAACGGCCCAGGGCATAAAGAGCCACTGGTTGATCCGGCTCCATGGTAAGAGCTGAATGCAGCACCTGCTGAGCTTTGTCGAGTTC
>Ga0209536_100005524_pt1 | contig 19599 bp, 13 predicted proteins | sample DeeMarSeWOR28_12_FD_187461 | JGI IMG/M metagenome (GOLD analysis project Ga0209536, IMG submission 187461) | Marine sediment microbial communities from White Oak River estuary, North Carolina - WOR-2-8_12 (SPAdes) (version 2) | ecosystem: Environmental > Aquatic > Marine > Intertidal zone >...
TGCCCGGTCTCTTCCAGGGTGATTGTCTGGTCGCCTTTCAAGGTTTGGGGACTCATCATCAATAAATGCTGTATTCAGTTTCGGTAGTTGAAGCTGAATCGCCCCAATACCTTTGATAGGTATCCAGTATTGTCTTTTCGTCGAGCTTGTTTACTAATCGCACGATGCCGTCACCCTTTTTAGCGATCAATAAGGCTGGAAATTGACGGATTTCATTCTGTTCTAGGATGATCTTGAAATCGGGATCGTCGGCAGTCATGTATCGGATGGATGTTTCCAGGTCGGAAACAAGGAGGGTTTCGGACACATTCTGAACTGCCTTATCTGCTGCGGCTGCGTCTTCGATGCACTCCCCTAAATTGGCGATGACAACGAAGACAAGGTCGGATTCAGTCTCTGATCCGATCGCAACCTCTATTTTAGCGGAATCGTCCGCCGTTGCTGTACGCATGATGAGAGAAGTTGTGATCGATGCCCATTGGACATTCACGAAAGCCAGGGTGAGCGAATAGATGCCCAGGATCATTGCGGCCGTAACGATGACCGTAAAGAGGGCGTTTTTTATAGGACTCACGTGGTTATTATTCGCCACGGTGGGCAATCTCCTCACTCTCAAGAGGTTATTGGTTTCTCCACGGGTAGTCTAAATATCGAACTCGGTATTGTCAAGTTATTGAGTTCAAGGTTAGCCATTTGTAAGTCGTTAGCAGCAATGAGACTTCAGGCATCCCAAATAAGAGACATTCTATGCCGAAGCCGATATGGCAAGTTTAGCATTTTCAGCTTGTCTGCGAGCAAGCGTTTTTTCCTTCAATTTTCACTCTCTGACACTAAGCATACTATATAAAGATCACAGTTTGTCAATCAGGCCACTCTTCGGAGTGGTCTTTTCCTTTAACTTCCAATAAACAGCATCTCCAGTTCCCTATCCTTCCATTAGAAAATAATCACAGGAAGAATACGGATTTCTCGTCGCTACGCTCCTCAGAATGGCTTCTGAGGTAAGGCTCCGAATTAACGGAATGGAGAAGAAAAACGCATTCAATGATCAACCTGAGGAAGTACGGTAAGCCACCTTACACCGTGGCGGTAGTCCACGGCGGGCCGGGCGCGCGCGGCGAAGTAGCTCCGGTGGCCAAGGAGCTTTCTTCGATCGTCGGTGTAATGGAGCCGTTACAGACCGCCATCACGCTCGAAGAACAGGTTTCCGAGCTGCACACCGTCCTGAAGGGGAACGCCTCGTTGCCGGTCACATTGGTCGGTCACTCCTGGGGCGCGTGGCTAGGCTTCATTGCCGCAGCCAGGTACCCTGCGTCAGTAAAGAAGCTGATACTCATCGGCAGCGGCCCATTTGAACATCAGTACGCAATAAACATCACCGGGACGAGGTTAACCCGCCTGGGCGAGGCCGACCGGTTGAGAGCCCTATCTCTCATCGAGGCATTAAGCAGTCCCGACACAGCGAGCAAAGACGAACTCTTCGGCGAGTTTGGTGCTCTTTTCGCACGGGCCGACGCTTATGACCCGCTGCCTGATGATCGAGAGGCGATTGAAGTGCAGTACGAAGCGGGACAGCAAGTCTGGCAGGAGGCGGAGGCGTTACGCCTTAGCGGTAAGCTACTTGAGATGGGTAACCAAATCATTTGTCCGGTCGTTGCCATCCACGGAGATTACGATTCGCACCCCGCGGAGGGGGTAGAGAAGCCGCTTTCCCGTGTTTTGCGGAACTTCCGCTTCGTTTTGCTTGACAAGTGCGGGCACTCACCATGGTTGGAAAAGCAGGCCCGGGACAGGTTCTATGATATCATGAGAATCGAGATCGAGTGATCACCGGGCGTCCAGCCGGGGAATGCTAGCGATTTGCAGACATTGCCACGTCGCTCGCCTGAAGTAATTCCACTTGCCTGGAAAACCGTTAGCCTTGAATGGAGGATTGAAATGACAATGAGCACATCGCTGCTGCAGGAATTCGATCAGGAAATGACAATCACCCGCAGGGTTATCGAGCGGTTACCGGAAGACAAATATGACTGGGCTCCACACGAAAAATCTATGAAAGCCGGGCGGCTGGCGTCCCATATCGCGGATATGATTAGCTGGGTACCGATGTGCATAACCCAGGATTCGCTTGATCTGGCGGCCGGAAGTGAACCGTTCTGTGCAGCTTCACGCACGGAACTATTGGCGGCGTTCGACAAAAACGTTGCGGATGCCCGCCAGGCCATCGAGGGCACAAGCGATGAAACTCTTCTGAAACCCTGGTCGTTACTTAGCGGAGAGCAAACGCTGCTTACAGTGCCGAAGATTGTCGTAATCGGCACCGGCATACCAAACCACATCATTCATCATCGCGGCCAGTTATCCGTTTATCTGCGACTGACCGACACGCCAGTGCCATCGATCTACGGCCCCAGTGCGGACGAAGGAATTTAGGGATTGCTCCATATTAGGCCAAAGCTTTATTTCAGGAAACAGCGCTTTCAATTCCTGAAATACAGCCGAACCGTCCATTGGAAAATTACAGTAGAATGAATTATCGGTTTAGATGTCTTCTTCCTCTGAATTTCCCTCCATTTTGGTTCCAGTTGGATAGAGTTGGATAGAGTGAGTTTCTCGCGGGCATCCGGCTTCAGGCTTCGCTTTCAGCTTCGCCTGACAAGTCGCCTTCGGGCTTCGGCGGACAAAGACGGCGGACAGGCAGCAGGGGGATTTTGCTGGTATTTCTGGGGTGTTCGAGGAACGGCTTATCGGCTAATTCTTGCACTACTTTGGGTTTTGTTGGGTTCCCGCGGACTAAGTGTGGGCAAAGTGAAGGAGTTTTAATAACAAATATCCTAATGAAATCAGGTCAGTCGTCGAGTCTGGATGTGCCGAAGATGGGTCGGCCTCCGAGGGAGGTGTGGAAGGCATACAGTGATAAGGCTAAAAGCAGAAACAATCCCATTAGACCGATTTCTGAATACCACGCTGACAGCTCAATCGTAATAGGAGATGCAAGCAGGATATTGAAAAAAAGAGCCTCGGCAATGAATGCAACTAAGCCAAAGCGGAAAATAACAAACAGACTGAGTCCCCCGGCTGCTGCTACTGAAATTAATGAAATTATTGAAAACTCGCTGCCTATGGAATTCGCAAATATGATCCACGTCATTGCTGCGATAACTACAGCCCATGTGCGTCTGAACAGGATACGAAATACGAAGATCCAGAATAAAATAGCGAGGCCAACGGCGATACTGCTGGCGAGAGCCCCCGAAACGAATGCGACCAGGGAATGAGTTCCTGAAAAAGAATGCAAGGTTCCTATCCTCGCGATACCGGCATTTTCAATTAATATCATAAATAGCGCAGATGGCCTTAATTGCGGCATGCCTATCAAAGGTGTAATGAAAAATCTGAGATAATTTAGAAAAACCAGAAAAATTCCTGCTACGCAACCGACAAGAATGTCTCGCCCTACTAGGGGATCGCGTATATTTCCGGAAAGCAGACGATTCCAACTGATCAGCCAGACGGGAAACTGGCGCCTGATATAAGGTTCCAGTGCGATATAAATCATCCAGGCAATTCCAGCAAAAAAAAGCCAAAGTGAAATGTAGCGCAGAAGAAGGTCTGCTTCTCCCATCGTAGCGATGTGGTGTACACCAAATAACCATATACATCCGAATAACACAAATATGGCCCATGCAAGCCGATTTGCTCCGTGCCGGTCTCCCCGTCCTGTGTGAAGATTGCGCCGCACAAAAAATGCTGCCAGAACCAGCACAATACAAATGGCGACCGCACGGTAGCGAAAAAGGTCACTGAATAAGGATGAATCGGCTGCAGTAATTTCAAGATTATCCCAGGATGGTATGGACATTTGCCACAGGATGGGATTTCCTTGCAAGGCTGCAGCTTCGATGCGGATCGGAACACCGGGCAGGTCGGGCAGTTCACCAACCCAAGCTTCCCTCGAATCCGAATACACCGGGCGAGTCCAGTCCGGATCCACATCATCAAATTCTTCCAGATCAAGTCCGGCTGCCTTGAAAAGGACGAGCCAATCCGGTGATCTGGCTTCACTGGACGGCTTGTGCCCGACCTTGGGAATTACCTGCAGTCCGATCAAATTTCCGCTTGAATCTAGCGAGACTACAGATTCGCCCGCATTGATAAAAGGGGGATCCGACAGAGTAACGCCTCGTGAGGACATCGATACTTCCAGGCTTTCCAATGTGAGCGGGGATTGCCTGTACCAGAATTGAACCGCAAAAGCAGGAAGCGTCTCAAATCGGTTCGGGGAGCGTTCGTTCCTTTCTACATACTGGAAATAGAACTCATTGGCATTAAAGCCGTATGCCTGGTCTTCAAACGTTTCGGTGTAGCCGACATTTTCCAGGATATCCCGTGCTGTTTTCGCAAAAACTTCGGGCCGTTCTTTTATTGGCAGCCGCAGAAAGAGATCTGTGTGCTGTTTCACCAGAACTGTTGCAAAGATTCCCAGAATTATAATAACCAGAAACGCCCATGCTATGGCAGGACGTAGCCCCTCCTTGGACCCGGAAGCCGCCACCATTTCGGGTGAAGGAGTCTCCCCCGCCGCAATCGCTGCTGCCAGTGGATCTCCACCAGGAAGTGCCTGTGCGAGTTGCGCTACAGAGGCAGGTCTCGAATTCGGATCTTTCTCCATGCACCGCTGGATTACACGCTCTACAACCGGATCTACTCCTTCCCTTAACTCCGACGGAGCTCGAGGAGTTTGTGTTTCCTTCTGCTCCCGCAGTTCAGCCAGTGTCTTGGCCTTGAATGCCTTTTTGCCTGTGTAGACTTCATACAGAATCAGTCCCAGCGAGTAAATGTCGCTTCGAACCGTCGCTCCCTTGCCAGCCAGTTGCTCCGGGGCCATATACGCTGGTGTTCCGGCTATCTCTTCAGCTTGAGATTCATCCTCTGCCGCTATGGCAAGTCCAAAATCGGTTATTCGAACTCGTCCATGACCGTCTAGCATTATGTTGGCCGGTTTAAGATCCCGATGAAGTACGCCCCGCTCATGGGCTACGGATAGACCCGCTACCAATTGCCGGGCGATATCTAACGCTTTTTCATTTGAGAGGTGGCCTATTCTCTTCATTAGTGAGGCGAGGTCCTCACCGTCAATGTACTCCATGGATAGGAAGTGCCTGCCGTCCACTTCTCCTATATCGTAGACACGGCAGATATTCGGGTGTGAAAGCTGGCGGGTGATGCGCACTTCGGCAAAGAAACGTTCCCGGCGCACGGAATCTTCAGCGAGTTTGGGTGGGAGGAACTTCAAGGCGACAGGCTGCCCCAGCTTCAAATCATCTGCTCGGTAGACCTCACCCATTCCTCCACGACCAAGCAGCCCTATGATGCGATAGCGGTCGGCAAGGATTGTTCCAGGCGTGAATCCTCCTGCGGGAACGGAGTCGGATGAGACTATTCGCCCAACATGAGGGGCATCCATTGGAGCCGGTGGGCTATCCCCTTCAGGGGCCGTAACCGTTGGTGCCTGTGAAAGTGAACTCAGAGGTTCAGCACAGGACTTACAGAACCTGCTGTCGTCAGAATTCTCTGCCGAACACTTCGGGCACTGAATCATCGCATTACCTGGAAATTAAGAGAACGGAAACGATTATATGGAATCAGCGGCGGAATGCAAAGGATGTTTAATAGCAACAGGAAATCATTGGATGTGATGGCAGAATAGGTCTCGCTCGCTTAATTATCGGAAAACGCTCTTATTGAAATATATTTCCCGTACTAAAGTGTGAATCTATTCTACTGTTTGAATCAGAATTATCGTTTTATCCCGGTATAATAGTTTTTTCTTTTTATCTGTCGGGCTTTGTGAAAATATGACGAAGGTTTTCCCAAGGAAACTTTCAGCCTAAAAGGGAGAGTAAAAATGGGAATCTTTAATCAGGAAAACATGACACGAAGAACCCTTGTTAAAGGGATGGCAGGCGTTGTTGCCGGTTGTGCATGTCTTCGGCTGGATCGTCTTGCAGCCTCTGCATCTCCATTTAATGATATTACTCAGGACAAAGAAAATCTCGTAGCCGTATGCGGACTTTATTGCGGTGCCTGCCCCATGTATCTTGCCACCCAGTCTAAAGATGAAGAAAAACAAGAAGCCCTATTAAAACAGTTCTCAGCCGGACCCTCGAAATTGAAGATGGAAGACATTCTTTGCGATGGCTGTATAGGCAATGGCAGGATTGCTTCATTTTGCCGTAATTGCGCCATGAGGTTGTGCCCTAATGATAAGCAGAATGTAACCCGATGTTCGGATTGTCAGGACTTTCCCTGCTCTCGTATTACTGACTTTAACAATGACGGCATGCCTCACCACAGTGAAGTCCTGAAAAATCTCAGGCAGATAAAGGAGATGGGCATTCAGGAATGGGCGAAATATGATGAAGAACGATGGAAATGCCCCCAATGCAAATCACCTATGGCCTGGTATGATAGTAAATGTTCCGCATGCGGAGCACCCAGATCAGAAAATTTATTTGCACTGCCTCAACAATTCAATCTCCCAAAGGCGGACAGGTAATCCAGCCAGCCAAATCGCCTGATATCCTCCTGATCGCATTGTTTCATTGTAAGGATGCAAGTGTGCCGAGGGTCTCGATGCGGCCCATTCGGAGGGGATCATCCACCGTGATTTGAAACCGGCCAATATCTTCATCACAAAACGGGGACATGCCAAAATACTGGATTTCGGCCTGGCCAAGCTGATGCTGGAGAGTTCAGGTGCTGCCAGTCAATCCAGGGCGGAGACCATAGAGCAGTTGATAACTAGTCCGGGAACCGCCGTTGGAACAGTTTCCTATATGAGTCCGGAACAGGCGTTGGGCAAGGAGCTTGATGCCCGAACAGACCTTTTTTCATTTGGTGTTGTTCTTTACGAGATGGCGACAGGTGTCCTGCCTTTCAGAGGTACGACATCGGCGGATACGTTTAATGCCATATTGAATAAAGCTCCTACAGCGCCAGTGCGAATCAATCCTGATCTGCCGGATGATTTGGAACGGATTATTAATAAGGCTCTGGAGAAAGACCGTGATCTTCGCTGTCAGAGTGCGTCCGAGTTGCGAGCTGATTTAAAGCGACTGAGGCGGTCAAGTGATTCCGGGCGCACACCAGCAGTAGCTGCGGATTCTATGCCTGAAAAGCCTGATCGGCGGTGGATGCTTTATACTGCTGTTGCAGCGGTTCTTATCGCCATAGCTGGAACGAGTACATACTTTTTCCTGGGTCGCGATGAGCCAATTGATTCAATAGCTGTTCTGCCCTTCATTAACGTGAGCGGAGATGAGGAAAGCGAGTACCTCTGCGAAGGCATCGCAGATGACATAGCAAACAACTTTGTACGATCCACTGATCTTCGGGTCATTTCGGGCGCTTCAGCACGCATGTTCAGAGACAAGGAAATGAATCCTCAAGAAGTAGGTTCAAGTCTCGATGTGAGCAGTGTACTGGAGGGCAGGCTCCGTGCGAGTGGCGGCGAAATCCATGTGACAGCTCGACTCTATCATGCAGCCGATGGCAGCCTTCTCTGGGGCGAACAGTACGATCGAAAGCTTGCGGATGCACAGGGCGTTCAAGAAGGAATTGTTAAGGGAATCGTGGACGAGTTGCAGCTGAAGCTTACAAGTGACCAGCAGAAGTCGCTTACCAAACGGTACACAGACAACGATGAGGCTTATAATCTCTACCAGAAAGCACGTTATTATCAGAAAAGACAAACTGCGGAAATGCTGCCGAAAAGCAAGGAGTGCCTGGATCAGGCAATTGCTTTGGATCCCAAGTTTGCGCTGGCTTATTAAGGACTGGCTGAATATTACTTCATCAGGTCATTCCTTGCCGACGTGCGACCGAAAGATCTTTTAGTCAAAAGCAGAGAAGCGGGAGAGAAGGCCCTGCAGTTGGATGATTCGCTGGCCGAGGCTCACGCCATGATGGGTATTTATAAAGCCACATTATTTGACTGGCGTATAGGTATAGTCCACGCAAAGGCCGGACGCCGCAATGATGCGCAGAGGGTTCTTAGAAAATTGGAAGAGCACTGTCGGCATCATTACTGCACGGCTTTGGATTTTGCAGAGCTATATTTTTGGCTGGGCGAGAAAGAGAAGAGCCTCAAGTTCTTTGAGAAGGCCATTGATGACCGTGATCCTGATCTCCTAAATATTATAAGTTCACCAGCGTGGGACCCAATCGCCTCAGAGCCTAGTTTTCAGACTCTGCTAAAAAAGATGAATCTGGATTGATAAGGGGCCAGATTGCAAACAGCATTTAGGATACTTCAACCAGGGGAATTCAGGCCATGATCGGCAAGACAGTTGGCCACTACATAATCCTGGAACAGTTAGGCCGCGGAGGTATGGGAGAAGTTTACCTCGCCGAAGACACCACCCTGGACCGAAAAGTAGCCCTGAAGTTCCTACCCGAAGCTTTCACAAGTGATCCCGAAAGGATGGCCCGGTTTGAACGTGAAGCCAAGCTTCTGGCGTCTCTGAATCACCCCAACATTGCCGGAATCTACGGGTTGGAACAGGAGGATGGCAACCGCTTCCTGGTTCTGGAGTATGTGGAGGGCGAAACGCTTCAAGCGAGGCTGAGCAAGGAAGCATTACCGCTTGAGGATGCCTTGACACTTTGCCGCCAGATAGCCGAAGGATTGGAGGCAGCCCACGAAAAAGGCGTCATCCACCGTGACCTCAAACCTGCCAACGTGATGATTACGGCTGAAGAGAACCTTCTTCAAAGGTCACATGCAGAGTTCCTCTCTGTCCTCTGAAAAAATCTTTGATAGTTTCAGCTTTGGTTTCTATGATGGCTTCTGCCACAACTTTCCCTTTGCTGTTCATTACGGCAATAACAGTCATTGCCATATGTACGTCCATGCCGATATACTTTATAGGATTCATTGTTCGCTCCTTTGATGATCTGGTTGATGGTTTTGTTTTTCGTCGAACAACCTAATCATTGGAGGAGCGTTTCTTCTTGTTCACGTTTTTCCTTTGATGACGGGGTTTGGGGCGGCGCCACAAAAAGTCTTTCATTAATTAAAGTAAAAAAAGAAAAAGTAATCTCTCTTAAGCTTCAGCGCCACAATTTGAATGACCATGTTAGATAAGCACCGTGGCGCCCTTTCATAATGCGTATGACAGCCTATCCTGACATGTGACCTGTTTTGCCTGCAATGAAATAAGAATCTTCCGTTATCGCCTATAATTATGGGGGCAGTTTTCCTGTATTGTGGTGGCCTAGGTCGTTTTCTCCTTAAATACCCGACCGGCGAAGATACTGCAGAAAATCATTGCAGTGGCAACAACAATTGTAATCACACTCAAGTAGTATACTTCCACGCCCAGCATCTTCAGGCCGATTACCAAGAAAATACTTAGACCTTTGGCCAATCTCTGTACGAACATATTAGTAAAAGCCCGGGCCTTGTATTTCTCGTCAGGTGTCGTGACAACATAGAGGGATTCTCGAGCAGTCTGCTGCATCGAGTAGTTCACACCATTGTGGTAAATGTTCATGCACTGCACAATGACTAACGCGGGTACAACAATGAAAGCTCCAGAGAATCCGACGATCCCGAGCGGAAGAATCAGTAGTGCCACGACCAATCCAAAACGTCGCATAACAAAACTGACTAAGAAGAACTGAACGACTACGGATAGAACATTCGTATAGAACCGAACGTCTGTGAATCCGGCTTGCGTGGCCGCGACACCCGAGAGGCCTTCCAGTATGAAACTGAGCTGATAATCCATAACCTGAGAGGCCATCTCATAGAAAGCCATGATGCCCACGATAGCGGCCAAATAAATTGACTGCAAAACCATTTTGGCACCTTCAAAGGCAGCACTGATTTTGGATTCACTCTCCGTTTGCTTAGGAGGTTCGGATCCGGTATCAATGGGAGCTTGAAAGGCCCTCGAAGCGGTGACAGCTCTTTCGAGCAAAAAGGTCACCAAAATAATGACTACCATCATTCCTGCCCCGAAGAGAATCAAGGCTTGCATGCCAAGATCATCTAACAATAGCTTCGTCACACCTGAGCCAAAGACACCTCCCACAATCCCACCGCCGCCTACTACACCGAAAAGCCTCTTGGCCTGATCGGGGCTAGCTATATCGGTCGCATACGCCCAGAAGCCTGCTACCAAAAGAGTCGTTACGAGGTCATGAACCAAGTAGAAGGCCCAGATCGAAAAGCTATCGGGTTCTCCCAACGAGATTGCAAGCAAGACAAAACAGGTGACGAAGAATAAGCAGATGACGTGAATCATCCGCTGTCGCGATAGCCGATTGTAAAGTGACGTGAAAACAATTACACCAATCGCGGCAACAACAATATTAGCAAGCTTTGCGTATAGCTCGATATCCGCACCGAATTCTTCGACGAACAATCCCTTTTTAAGAGGGTAAAGCGATTGGAATACAGCGATCACGAGGAAAAAGAACAGGAAGAGAAGCCCCGCGGCAGAAAACTCTTCTTTCTTGATGTCGAAAATGATACGAAGTGGATTCCTCATCGCTTGCCCTGAATCCTAAAAATTACTCAATTTCGATTAAAAGATTGAGCATAAGTCTTTATTCTGGTTCTCTACTTAAGCGTGGAACGATAGGAAAAATAAACCCTGATTTTATAATCTCTTCCGGTGTCGTGCTTAAGCCCGATTCTAATCAGATGTAATGTGTACGTTTTCTTGAATTTTCTACTAAGATTTTACTATAGGTGAGAGTAAAAAATGTGGAATTATACATATCTCCCCCTTTGCTTACCAATGCTTTGTTACTCTCCCACGAGTGCAGATTGAGTTAAATATTAAACCATTTATTACATTATCCTTATTGCACTTCTAAATGATGAAGCAGTCCCAGACAGCAAGTGGCGAATCCACAGAGGAAAATCCACAGTTAAAGATCACCATCGTGGTGCATTGGTTTGACGGACTGAAGCAACGGGTGTCGGTTGATTAGTTTTCGGATTTTCGCCAGTCTTTCAGTTATTAGTAATTTCTAATGCCCGGATTACACCGTTACCGTCCATTAGAATTTACAGCAGACTAAACAACTGCTGGAAAATCCAAGTTTCCGATATTCCCACTATACATGCATTTGAAAAAGTTCAATGTTATAGGGGGTTTACAAAATCGGGTAAAAATCACATTTTCGCAAATTTCCCGACCCAAACCTGGAATCCAAGGCTGAATTACCCTGAAGTAAGAATCTTCCTTTTTCCCTTTCCGCCTTCCGCAACAGCCGATTATAATAACTCCATATTTCAAAAAGATTTAACAGCAGCACGAAAGCAGGATTTTCCGGGAGGTTTGTATGCCAGAGATTGGCCAGACGATTTCACACTTTAGGATTCTCGAAAAAATCGGTGGCGGAGGCATGGGTGTCGTCTACAAAGCAGAGGACACAAAGCTCAATCGTTATGTTGCCTTGAAATTCCTGCCTGATGAAATTTCAAAGAATTCCCAAGCCTTGGAGCGTTTCCGGCGGGAAGCACAGGCTGCTTCCGCACTCAACCATCCCAATATCTGCACAATACATGAGATTGACGAGCACGAAGGACAAACATTCATCGCAATGGAACTGCTTGAAGGCCAGACCCTCAAGCAACGTATCTTAGGAAAACCGCTTCAAACAGATGAGATTATTGATATAGCCATTGGAGTCACAGATGGTCTTGATGCAGCTCATTCGAATAGGATCATCCATAGGGATTTGAAGCCAGCCAATATCTTCATAACAAAGCGAGGTCATACCAAAATATTGGATTTTGGATTGGCTAAGCTGTTGCCGGAGAAATCGGAAGACACAGATAGTCCGAGCGCCGCGACTACAAAACAGCATGTGACAAGTCCTGGTATAGCGGTTGGGACTGTTGCCTATATGTCTCCTGAGCAGACACTTGCCCGGGAATTAGACGCCCGTACAGACCTTTTTTCCCTTGGAGTAGTTCTTTATGAAATGGCAACCGGTGTAATTCCATTTCGCGGAACAAGCTCCACAGCTACGATTGATTCCATCCTGCATAAAGCACCCACAGCCCCTGTACGCTTGAACCCAGATGTACCCGAGGAATTAGAGCGAATCATCAACAAATCTCTTGAGAAAGACAGAGATTTACGCTATCAGGTTGCCTCAGATCTTCGTGCAGACCTAAAACGGCTTAAGCGTGATAGCGGCCCTGTTGAACTTGCTGCTGTAAAAGCCCAGAAAAAGATTTCTCTTCCCAGGATTAACTACAGTTGGTTGGTATCAGGCTTGTCACTGGTCGTGATACTTGCCTTTCTGATCTGGTATTTTGGTCGAGCAACCTCTCCGGTTGCTCCATTAAAAACCATCCAACCGGCACACCGTCAGATCACCTTTGTTGGCAATGCTGGCCTTCCGGCCATTTCACCTGATGGTTCATTTGCCGCCTATGTTACGGGCACTCAAGTAATGGTTCAAGATCTAACAGGTGGGCAGCCAATAGAAGTTTTCAGATATGTTCCACCAAATCGAATTTCTATGCTGAGATGGTCGCCTGACGGCTCCAAACTTGCTTTTACAGGGATTACCCAGAGGAATGCACCTGGAATTACCATTCTGCCTCGTCTTGGAGGTGAGGCCCGTTTTTATTTTTCTGCAGTCGATTCCTTGTGCTGGTCGCCGGACGGTTTGCAAATTGCCGGAGTTGCTCAGGAGACACCCCAAAAGCTATATCTATTGGATGTAGTCAGTGGACAGGAGAGTTCTATTACTTTAAGAGGTGAACATGATTATTTAACGGACATCGATTGGTCCCCAAACAACCATCTTCTGTTTTGTACTATTGAGGGAAGTAAACAAACGATCTGGACAATAGAACCGAACGGGGATAGCCAGAAAGAGATTTTCTCAAGCGACATTGGAGTGAAAACACCACGATGGTCATATAATGGCGAAGCAATTTATTATCTACTTAATACAACTCCCCGTGAGCTGTGGAAAATAGTTATTTCATCCGAAACAGGAATACAAGTCGGATCGTCCGTTCGTCTGCTTTCAGGTATTGAAATGGGATCTTACTTGACTGTTTCCCATCAAAAAGCAAGCTTGCTCTATACTCGGCAATCATCCTATAACAATCTCTGGTTAGCCACTTCTTCTTCTCAAGAAGGTGAAATTGAATTTGTGTCTCAATCCATAACCGAGGGTACTTCGACATACAACCGTGCTGAAATTTCACCCGATGGGAAAGAGATTGCATTTACCAAGCGCGATCCAATAACTGGTATTCAGAATCTTTTTATCATGCCTGCTACCGGTGGACCACAACGCCAGGTTTCATTTTCAGAACACAATGTGATTCGGCTTGCATGGTCTCCAGATGGGAATGAAATCGCTTATACTCAAGTGGGAGAAGGCAGTGTTAGAGTATGGAAGGTCAATTCTGCTGGAGGATTGGCAAAAGAGTTTGCCAATAGCAAAGCCAGTGACAATGGATATGTTTCCTGGTCTCCAGGTGAAAAAATTATTTATCAAAAATCCGGTAATCGAAATTTCCACATTCTCGATCCCATTACCCAAGAAGAGACGCCTTTAATAAAGGACGATTCGGTCGGCTGGTCGTTTTTTGCCTGCTATTCACCCGATAATAAAAAGGTGGCTTTTGTTTGGAATCGTCTTCCTTCTCCCGGTCTATGGATTATCGATTTGAGTAATAATTCCGAAACTCAATTGAGAAAAGATGCTCTATATCCTTTGATGTGGTCTCAGGATGGCAAGTGGATTTACGCAAGAACACGAGACGATTATCGGATTAAGATGATTGAGGTGCATGGAAGCCAAAACAGAATCTTTTATGTCCCAGAGAAAGGATCTTTTTCCAGTATGACATCGGACGGCAAAAATATCGTTCTTTCCCTGTTTGAGAGTAAATCCGACATCTGGCTAGTAGAAAATTTTGATCCCGAATGATAGGTGTAGGTCTCCAGTGGCATTTGGTATTTAGGCCTTCAAAATTAGAGGCACTTTTTACCACAGCTGATAAGGCAACTTTAGCATTTTCATTCTACCGTTGGGCTTAATTTCCAAGTCTTGTTAAACAGCGTAACCTTCCAGGTGGAAAGTCTGTTCTGTATTCAGTATATAGTGTAGAAGATGAAGAATTTAAGTTTGCGGTACAATCGCTTGATGCAGAAAAACCGAAATTGCTATTCCCAGGTGGTCCTGCTCGATATCTCCCGACTGGACATATTGTCTATGGATCAGAGAGCACTCTTATGGCTATCGGTTTCGATCCCGAAACTCTTGAGACTATAGGTGACGAAGTACCTTTAATCGAAGGCGTTTTTCGATTTGGTTCTGATCGTCCGACGCAAGTGGCTATTTCCGACTCGGGAACACTGGCATATATGCCCGGAGGAATGAGCCGTATCTTTCAGGGCACTTTAGCATGGGTAGATCGTGAAGGACGAGAAGAACCAATCGATGAAAAACCAAGGCTTTACTCTAATGTGAACATATCCCCCGATGGAACGCGGGTAGCTTTTCAGATTACCGTAGATGGAAACGCAGACATATGGATCTATGATCTTGCTCATAAAACTCTTACACAGTTGACCCGCCATGAGGCAGATGACGGTAGTCCACTATGGACTCCCGATGGCAAACAGATCATTTTCTGCTCTGAGCGTGAGGGAAATTTGAGCATTTTCTCGATAGCAGCAAGCGGTACAGAAGAAGCCGAGCAGATTGCTTACATAGAAGACTCATATATCTGGCCATTTTCCTTATCGAATGACGGAAAAACACTATCCTTCGGGCATTGGAATTTATTAGATGGGTATAACATTGGAATACACTCTATGGATGGTGCCCACGCTCCAAAATTGCTGTTACAGGATGAGTATATTAAGAGTTATCCAAGGATTTCACCAGATGGGCGATGGCTTGCTTATCAAACCAACAAAACGGGCCAAGATGAGGTTTACATTCATTCATTTCCAGACGTGGATAGTGGAAGGAAAAAGCAAGTTTCTATAGGCGGTGGAAGATACCCTGTATGGTCTCCGGACGGTAAGGAATTGTTTTACGTAAGTTTTTCCGGTAAACAAATGGTGGTTTCGGTGGAGGCAGATCCTGAACTCAAAATTGGAGAACCTCAAATACTTTTTGATAGACGGCCGTATCCTGGTTTGGATATGGATCCAAAAAGCAGGCGATTTCTTGCGATAAAGAGAGTTGAATCAACAGAAGATGGCTCCGCTCAAGGTATACCCCGTAAAATCATCGTTGTCACAAACTGGTTTGAAGAACTCAAGGACCGGGTTCCTGTGGACTAATTGTCAGGATTCTTGACCCGGCTAATTGAATTGCATTAATGTCACATGGATGTATGACAGCCTAACCGGACAAGTGACTTTCCTGGCCTGAAAAGATGGCCTTAACTGCCCGAGAAATAATTCACACTTCAAAACCTGAATCACTCATCGAGTCGGGGTGTGCCGAAGATGGGGCGGCCTCCGAGGGAGGTGTAGAAGGCGTAGAGGACGATGGCAGCAAGTAAGGCGAGAGTCATATAACCCACTGGTGAGTACCAGGCCTGAAAGTTGATCGGAAATCCTCCCAGGATATCAGCGGTAAAACTGGCTAGAAAAATCGAGACAATCCCAAAACGTATTAACAGCAACAGAAAGAGGCAATTTACAATCAATATCAAAGGAATAAAAAAGAGACCCCCAAAAATGTTCATGCTAGAAAGCAAAATAACAAACATGACCATAGCGATTTTTTGATTCCTAAATACTATTCTCAGAATAAATAGGAAGCAGAGCAAAGCCAATCCAACAATGAGGCCGGTAATTATAAAGTCAAGGACGGTAGAGATAATAAAGTTGCTCCCCAATAGAGTATCAAATGCAGCTACAATCGGTGATCCTTTTCCTGCATAACCAAGCAGCGGAAGAATTAAATAATAATAAAAACGATATATGCAAATTATCAATACTCCGAATGCACAACCGACAAACATGTCACGCCCTACGAGCGGATCACGCCAGTTTCCTGATATGAGGCGTGTCCACGAAACCATCATTTGGGGCCACCGTCGGCGAACAAAAGGCTCGATAGCAATATAAAGAATCCATAATGTACCTCCCAGGGCAATAGCTATGCATACATATATCAAGGGCATAGCTAATCCCCATAAAGTCAACACATGATCTCCATTCAAAATCACGATAGCTGCAAAAAGAAATATGATTACGAGAGCCAGCCGATTTGCGTTGCGGCGATCACCACGACCGAGTCGCAGATTTCTTACGGCAAAGAAAAGTCCACCAATAATAATTACAGCTAAAAGAACGATGGTTATAGCTATGTTAAACCTATCTGCTAATTCTGGTTGAACTGGTTCCATCCATTCGTGTTTTGTCCATGGACGCATAATCTCAAAACTGACAGGTAAGCCCTGAAAAGATGATGCCTCGATTCTAACAGGAGTTTCCGAGTAATTTTGAAGCTTGGATTGCCATGCTTCTATAGTGTCCGCATACGAGGTTGGATTCCTCTTGGGTTCGGTATGTTCCCACTGTGAAATTTCTAGCCCCGCTTCGGTGAAAAAAATGTCCCAGTCAGGCGATTTTGTGGTCTCTGATGGTGATCGATCATACGGTGGTATTGCACGCAGTGATACTAGTTGCCCTTGCGTATCAAGGACTATCAGGACTTCTTCTGAGTACTGCAATGGGGGATTGTAGGTAAGGTTTGGTGCAAGATGGTTTTCTAGCAGATGAGGGCTTTGCCTGTAAATGAAGAGGATTGCCTGCGAATCCAGGTTTTTCCATCGATCGGCTGTCTTATCTGTTTTCTCAAGATGTTGTAGCAGGTCGGAATTTTCGCTAAACCAATAACGGCTGTCAGCATAATCCTCTGAATATCCAGCCTTCTTAAGAAACTCTTGAGCACGTTCTGCTAGGGCTTCTGGTGGCTTTTCAAACGGGATTAGCCGATGCAGCATCACCCGATCATTCATCGCTATAATAGCTATCGTGCCCAAGATAATAAATGCAAGAAGTCCCCAGGCAATCCTGGGCCGGAGTCCTTCCGTGCTTCCCGACGCCGCCACCATCTCTGGGGACGGAGTTTCCCCTGCTGCAATCGCCGCAGCTAGAGGATCTCCTCCTGGAAGCGCTTGTGCCAGTTGCGCCACCGATGCTGGACGCGCATTCGGATCTTTCTCCATGCAGCGTTGGATCACACGCTCGACAACCGGATCAATGCCATCCCTGAGTTCCGATGGCGCTCTCGGTGTCTGGGTTTCCTTCTGCTCCCGCAGTTCGGCAAGCGTCTCGGCCTTGAATGCCTTCTTGCCGGTGTATATCTCGTAAAGGATCAGCCCGAGGGAATAAATGTCACTACGGACCGTTGCTCCTTTGCCCGCCAGTTGTTCCGGAGCCATATAGGCCGGTGTTCCGGCTATCTCCTCCTGGGTTTCATCCTCTGCTACGATAGCAAGCCCGAAATCGGTGATGCGGACGCGGCCATGCCCGTCCAGCATGATGTTGGCCGGTTTGAGATCCCTGTGCAGTACGCCTCGCTCATGGGCCACGGTCAATCCTGCTACCAGTTGACGGGCAATATCCAGGGCCTTTTCATTCGAGAGGTGCCCGATTCTCTTCATCAGTGAGGCAAGATCCTCCCCGTCGATGTATTCCATCGAAAGGAAATGTCTGCCGTCCACCTCCCCGATGTCATAGACACGGCAGATATTAGGATGGGACAACTGGCGTGTAATGCGGACTTCAGCAAAGAAGCGTTCCCGGCGTACCGGATCATCAGATAGCTTAGGCGGAAGGAACTTCAACGCAACAGGCTGGCCCAGCTTCAGGTCATCTGCTCGGTAAACCTCCCCCATGCCCCCGCGTCCAAGAAGGCCAATGACGCGGTACCGGTCGGCAAGGATGGTTCCAGGCGTGAATCCTCCTGTGGGAACAGAATCTGAGGAGACAATACGCCCAACATGAGGGGTTTTTACCGGAGCTTGTGGGGATTCTGGCTCAGGAGCCGCAACCGTGGGCATCTGGGATATTGAGCTGAAAGGCTCTCCACACGATCCGCAGAACTTGTTGTCAGGAGGATTTTCCGCCGAGCACTTCGGGCACTGGATCATCGCATTTACCTGGAAATTACTAGAACGGAAACGATTATATGGAATCTCGGGCGGAATGCAAAGGATGTTTATTTCTAGAATACGAGTCTAATTTGGCTTTTCATGGTTTTCAAGTAAACGGGAAACAGCGTAACCGGAAACTGAGAATTTATTAATGAATTATTAGCGAGAATTTCACTTCAAGTATAGCCCTTATCCCTTATAATAGACCACGCTTCGCATTTGAAATTCAGCTTTTGACCAAAGGAATCTGCGGCTATGATCGGGGAAAAGCTCGGCCCATACGAAATCCTCTCAGAAATCGGTTCCGGTGGCATGGGCGGTCTATAAGGCAAGAGATACCTGACTGGGCCGTATTGTAGCTATCAAGAAGGTTAAGGAACAGCACTCTGAACGCTTCAAGCAGGAAGCCCGGTCCATTGCGGCGCTGAATCACCCTAATATCTGCCAGATTCACGACATCGGGGAAGGACAAGGCTTTCTAGTTGGACGAAAAATTTCTCATCGTTCATTTTTAATGGATCATTAAAAAGGAGGATTTATCCATGGAAAACAAATACACTCGACGTGAAGCATTTGGACTGGTAGGAGCTGGTGCCGCAGTTTTAGGGACATACAGCCTCACAAACGCTGCAACTAAAACCGAAACTACGCCTGATCAACAGGAACCCTCCCCCATGACGCCTTTAGAGAAATTCAACAGCTACGGTGAGTATCTCGAGTACCAGCTGATGCTTCGAACATCTCCCCTTGCCGTAAAGATGCTGGAAAGTGAATCCGATATTCCTGAAGGGGCGCTCAGACCGAAAAAGGACCGTGGATATCATCTTTCCCAGTGTCAGGCCTTTGCTCTGTCTCGCAGGGACGGAACCACTGTAGCTATGCTGAAGGAAGATCACTGGTGCCCGGCCGCGCCCCTTGCTTATGGAAATGTGCCACAGACGGACGAAATGGCCCAACAAGGCCAGTCCTACGATAAATTTCCCTATGGAAAATATGTAGGCATTGTGACAGCACCGTTGAAAAACGCGAGTTTTATACCCGACCTTGTTATCATGTGGTCCAACAACGCCCAGCTGAGGGCACTGATCCTGTCCATGGACAGAACGGAGAGCTCTCAGATAAACAGCCGTTTCCTTCCCCCTTCCTGTTCATATGCCGTAGTCAATCCCATACAAGACGGCAAATTTTGGATTGTACTCCCTGATCCCGGAGAATATGAAAGGGGAGTGGGTACGGAAGACGAGATGATGTTCTCTATTCCGGGTGCCAAAATGGAGATTCTGATTGCAGGGATGAAGAAAAATGAGAAAGGATATTTTGCCTATCGACATCATCATCCTTTCATTCGACCGGACTTTCCAAGACCCGATATGTATAGACAGATGTTTAAATCCTGGGATTTGGATGCTGATGATACA
>Ga0209536_100005525_pt1 | contig 19598 bp, 15 predicted proteins | sample DeeMarSeWOR28_12_FD_187461 | JGI IMG/M metagenome (GOLD analysis project Ga0209536, IMG submission 187461) | Marine sediment microbial communities from White Oak River estuary, North Carolina - WOR-2-8_12 (SPAdes) (version 2) | ecosystem: Environmental > Aquatic > Marine > Intertidal zone >...
CTACACCATCGAAATCAAATAAAGGGCGGCATTGTGTCTTAATCTGAAAACCCGCATGCGGCCCAACATCTTTAAAAGGCAAACCGCAGAGCAATGGAATTTCGAACAGCGGAATTTCGAAGGTTGTGCTGATGCGCTTCGCCATTTTACTTTGATTTAAAAGCTGGAATACCTTCCTTCGATGGTTACTCTTTATTCGACATTCGATATTCGCATTTCTTTAAACCATCAGAAACTCATACCCTTTGAACCATTGAGCCCTGAACCGGAGCCCTCAGGGCATAATGACGGCGCAGGATTTTTTGCCGTCGATTTTAATGGTCAGCGGCTCGTCAAGAGCAACATGTCTGAGGTGCGCCGTGTCTTTTTCAGCCGGCAAGGCCTGCAGCCACTTCCAGTCGATAAAGTCACTGTCATTGCCCGAATTGGTGAGATAACTGATGCCCAGTGAGGTGATATTGTGGAAGAAATGTGTTCCCTGAGAAGGATCTGCTTTTAAGTTTTTTGTTGTGGTTTCCACAATGGCTCCCACGCCGGATATATCCCTCCAATTGACCGGGATTCCCAACCAGCGGTCCGCCGATCCCCAGCGCCCCGGACCGATCAGGAGGTATTTCCTGTTTTTACGCGCCAGTTCCATATTCATCTGACCAATTTCTGTGGCAATTTCCATGGTATGAGCCGGATCGAAGTTGTCGGGGTTCACAAAGACGATGTCGGCGATTTCATTAAACTGACCGTTACCTAAAGCCATCGTAGAATAACAGAAAGCCCGGCGGATATCCTCATCACTGATTTCGACTTCCAGGTTGTGTTGGCTGATGGCCATCGGCCTGATTTGCAGCAAGTCAAAGGCCGGCACCTGGAGGTTATCCGACGGCAGATTGACCGCAAATTCCATTTCAACCGGGCAACCCATTCCTTTGCGTCCGATTCGCAACAACGCGTCCAGGATTTCAGCCAGGGGAAAGGAACGATACTTTATGATGCTGGCAAACGTCATAACCCTGTAGCCCGAAACCTGGGCGCCGTCTCTGATCCGGTGGTCTTCGGGCATGTATGTGCTCGAAAGCAATTTGACCGGAGGATGATCGGCAACCTCATCGATATCGAGCTTAACAAGGGTTGCATCATCTGTTTCAGCGAGACTGTCCGGGAATCCGGCCATATTCAAAGCATAGAAATATCGCTGCGAGTTGCTCAATATGTCGTCCACGGTTGAAAACTGGGGCAGGAATTGCGGGTATTTTGGAGAAAAGCGCAGTGTGGTTCCACCTTCCACCACGGTTTTGCCGAGCCCCAGCGCGATATGGGCAATGCCCTCTTCCGGTTTCAGATGGGCAATCGGGTAAAAGTTATAAGACTGGGCCACACCGGAGATCGCCGGATAATAATGGTCCCCTTGAGCGGTTCCGGTCAAGCGCTGAACGACGATAGCCATTTTTTCATCTTCAACACGGTGAAATGTGCTTTTGGCGTAAACTCGCGGACTTTCAAAATAGGTTGACGCATAAATCAGTTTGACCGCCATGATGAGTTGTTCCAGTCTTTTTGCGGGATCCGGGTCGTTGTTGGGCAGCATGCATGTCCGATAGATTCCAGCAAAAGGTTGAAACTGCGCGTCTTCCAGCAAACTTGATGAACGTACAGCCAGCGGATAGTCGGCGTGCAGAATAAACAGATCAAGATTGTGCCGCAGCCATCGAGGAAATTTTGAATTCAGAAATGCTTCTGTTATTTGCGCATCGCTGTGCGCTCCGGTTGAAAAACGCCTGAGGTTATTGTCATTGATAAAGGAATCGAATCCATCGGTCGATATAACATAGGTTCTGGGCACGGAAATCTGGATACCTTTATATTTTTCTATAATCGCAGGATTTTGTTTAAGCAGGGTGGCCATGAACGCAAGCCCCCGGGCTTTTCCGCCCAGAGAGCCTTTTCCGACTTTAACAAAGTCGGCATCCGGATCAAAATCCTCCGGGACCAATTCCGTGATCAGTCCCTTTTGTCTTCCCTTGCGGCGCTCGTGGATACAGTCAACCAGATATTTTTTTATCTCCAGCGTGTTGGGGAAATCACTCACCTTGATCGGCTTGAGTTTCGAAGCCAGCATGACCTCTGAGCGGGCCATCAGCCAGCTTGAAAAATGATTGCGCTGGGCGTGATAATAAACAGAGGTATCGGGAATTGTGTAAAGAATCTCCTCCATCTCCCTCAGGTTCGAGGCCCTGGCAATTTCGCCGCCGTCTGGGTAGCGAAAAATAAATTCGCCGAAGCCCAAGTGCTGAATAAAAAATTCGCGGATTTCCGAGTTCAGTATCGGGGAATTCTTGTTCAAAAACACCGCCGGGATCCCCAAGGCTTTTTCGCGGTTGTTTTCCTCAGAACTCAAAACCAGCAGCGGCAGATCCGGATTTTCCAGCCTTATCATGCGCTGCAGGGTAAAACCGGCCTGATCATCAATCTTGCCCCGGTGCGGAAAGCGGACATCCGAAAAGACACTGAGCAGGTATGGCTTGTATTTGCGGTAAAGATCGACGGCCTCCTCATAGTTTTCAGCCACCAGAATTTTCGGTCGGGCCCGCATTCTAAGAATCCGGTGCTCATCATTAATGGATTCCTCCATCACCGCCTGGGTTTGGGTGACAATTTCCTTGTAAAGAAGCGGCAGCAGCGATGAATGATAGATCGGTGAATCTTCAACCAGAATAATTACCCTCACCCTTGCTCTGCGGGTATCATAGGCAACGTTCATACGGTCTTCGAGATTCTTGATCAGTGCCAGAAGCAAATCGGAATTGCCGTACCAGACGTATATCCGGTCGATGGTATTGCGGTCGGAATATTTTTGATCAAGCAGGTGGCGATTGGTATTATGCACCAGCAAAAAGACGGGAAGATCCGGAAATTTCGCTTTGATCTTTCCACCCAGAACATAGGCATCGGTGTCATCGACCCGGGGCATGGTGATGACCAGATCGAATTTTTTGCGCTCCAAAGCGTCCATGGCTTCCTGAGCGGAAGAGACCCAGGTGAGCATGGGCGGTCGCGAGAGATTCAGGCCCCGATATTCATGGATGATTCTCTCGGCCAAACGGCCGTCCTCTTCCATGATAAAAGCCTCATATGGACTAGAAATCAGAAGAATTTCGGTAACCTTCTTGGCCATCAATTCATGAAAGACTTTAAAGGAAAGATCAAAATCGTCCGGATTATGAGATATTTCTTCGGTCGGCATCATTGTTTCCCGCTGCATTGGCATAAAATCGTATTTTTGAGATGTCCTGTAGTGTTATGTCCCAGAAATATGTTATAAAACCCGCCAAGGTCATATCATTTTCTGCTCCCGCACAGCGGGCGCGAGCAGCTGACTGAATATAGGAACTCAAGAGAAATTTTGCAAGCCGGTTAAAGCGTCGCTGTTGACAATGCTTTTGCACATATATTAGGTTTAAACCAGCTTACTGGTACAAATAACAAATTCTGAGATACAGGCGCCATGAAAATAGCCGTTGCCCAGATCAATCCGGTCGTCGGTGATTTTGAGTACAATTATCGGAAAATCAGGCAATTCGCCGAGCAAGCCCGGGCGTGCTCGAGCGATCTGGTGGTGTTTTCCGAACTTGTGATTCCGGGCTACCCGCCGCGTGATCTTCTCGAAAAGCAGGATTTTATCGAGGCCAATCTGGCGTGTCTCGACAAACTGCTGCGATCGATCAGTGGCATTGGCGTGATTTGCGGCTACGTTGCCAGAAACCCCGCCGAAAACGGAATCCCGCTCACCAATGCCGCCGCCTTATTCGAAGATGGTCGGATTTTGCATCAGGCCCACAAGCGGTTGCTGCCGACCTATGACATATTTGATGAAAGCCGATATTTCGAGCGTGGCAGTGAATGTCGCAGCTACGCGTATAAAGGCCACAGAATAGGGTTGACCATCTGTGAAGATGTCTGGACCGATAGCAGCATATTTAAGCGGAAATTATATGATATCGACCCCCTGGCCCTGCTCGCACAGGACGGCGCGGATCTATTTATCAATGTTTCGGCATCTCCCTTTGATGTCGAAAAAATCAGTTTTAGACGCCAAATGCACATGGCAATTGCCAGAAAGTACGCAACGCCGTTTATCTTTGCCAACCAGGTGGGCGGCAATGACAGTGTTCTATTTGACGGCAACAGCACGTTTTATGATCGGGGAGGCAATATTGTTTCCCGGGCCCATGACTTTGAAGAAGATCTGATTGTTTTTGATCTGGAAACGGGCACCGGCGACATCCGGCAAGCGGCTGCTTCGGGCAATGAATCTATTCTGAAAGCCCTGGTCATGGGGACGCGAGATTATGTGACCAAATGCGGTTTTTCACAAGTCATCGTCGGGTTGAGCGGGGGCATCGACTCCGCCGTCACCGTCAGTGTTGCAGCTTTGGCCCTGGGCAAGGATAACGTCAGCGCGGTATTTATGCCCTCCCGCTATACATCAAGGGATAATTTTGAAGATACCCGTAAACTCGCTGAGAACCTGGGTGTCGGATATGAGATTATCCCCATCGACAGCATGTTCAAGGAATTTGTAAAGTTTCTTTCCCCGAAATTCGAGACAGATGCCCCGGGCATCACGGAACAGAACATTCAAGCGCGTATCCGGGGTACGATTCTCATGGGAATTTCCAACCGGGAAGGCCGGCTGGTTTTATCTACCGGAAATAAATCGGAACTTGCCGTAGGATATTGCACACTTTATGGCGATATGAGCGGAGGGCTGGCGGTGATTTCCGATGTGCCCAAGACCGTTGTTTACGATCTGGCGAAGTTGATAAACAGGGAAAAGGAGATCATACCCGCCAGGATAATCACAAAAGCCCCCTCTGCAGAGCTTAAACCGGACCAGGAGGATCAGGATGACCTTCCGGCTTACGATGTTTTGGACCGCATACTCAAAGGATATGTCGAAGAAGCCTGCGGCGTGGATGATCTCGTGTCCATGGGCTACGACCGTAAGCTTGTCGAGGATATCATCTCAAGGATCGATCGCAGCGAGTACAAACGGCACCAGGCGCCCCCCGGATTGAAGGTCACCTCAAAGGCATTCGGGTATGGTAGAAGATACCCGCTGGCACAGCGCTTTCGACCCGAATTATCTATCAATCAGCGGTTGCATAACGATGATACGGCGAAATAATAATTCTGGCTCTTTCCTCAAGTAATAACTATTTCTGAATATCCAATCCTCCGAAGGCGGACGAGTATCGAACAAGGAATTTCGAATGTTGAAGTGGGTCCAGATCGGTTTTTTTTTAATAAAATAGACAGAATGCCTCCATTCGGAATTCGACATTCAGCATTCTGTATTCGATATTCAGATTGATTGCAGAATATACAGCCAACATCAAATTCAAGCTGATTGACCGCAGCTTCTTTATTTCTCTGGCTTGAAAAGTTTTCCCTGTCGGCTGTCCCTTTTTTCCAGTGTGTTTTTGATTCGCGCCAGCGTCTCGGTTTTTTTCAGAGCCCAGCGGGGCGCGACCAGTTCGTGAGGATGGGGATCGCCGGTCAGGCGCTGAATCACCATTTTGGGTGGCAGGCGTTCGAGAAAATCACAAACCAGGTCTGCGTATTCCTGTTGTTCAAGGCATCTGTAGTCGCCCTTTTGAAACAGGACCTCGAGCTTTGTGTTTTTAATGACATACAGAAGATGCAGTTTTATGCCATCGAGCCCCAGATTTGCGACTTTTTTTGCGGTGTAAAGCACATCGTCTCTGGTCTCGTTGGGAAGTCCAATAATAACATGGCCGCATATTTGAAGGCCCCGGTTCCGGGTTGCGCGAACGGCCGCTTCGAAACAGGCCGCATCATGCCCCCGGTTGATGAGCGCCAGTGTGTCGTCCCGTGCGGATTGCAAGCCATATTCGATCCAGATCAGGTACTTTCGGGCATATTCAGCCAGGAGGTCGATTATCGGTTCGTCGACACAATCCGGACGGGTTCCAATGGAGAGCCCGACAACGTCCCTGACCGCAAGTGCCTCTTCGTACAGACGTTTGAGCTTATCCAGGGGGGCATAGGTATTGGAAAATGACTGAAAATATGCGATGAATTTTTTGGCCTTGTAACGTTTGGCCAGAGCTTTTTTGCCGGTGAGGAGTTGCTCGGTTACAGAAAGCCCCCTGGCATGGGCTCCGGTTCCTGAGCCACGGGCATTGCAGTAAATGCATCCGCCTTTGGAGATCTTACCATCCCGGTTGGGACAATTGAGTCCTGCGTCTATCGTTATTTTTTGAACTCTGCATCCGAAAATGCCTCTGAAATATGAATTCAGATCGGTGTATCTTTGGTCCATAGCCGATTGGCCTCAAATAGGTATAAAGGCATGATGATTTCAGTCCTCCTGTTTGCGATCAATTGCGGTTTGACAAAGGTTGACCGTAACATTGGCAGGTATTATTATCTCAGTCTGTAGCATACCCGGCAAAAACAAACAACTGAACTGCCCAAACGTACCTTAACGCCATCTAAAATATCGAAAACATGCCGCTTTTATCGATAATGGTCTTTATGCCGCATACCTGGAATACTGGAACAAGGGAATAATGGAGCAATGATCGAAAACGCTGAACCTCTCTACCCCTCGTGGTTAGGATGAATAAGGGCTCTCTTTGGCCGGGATAATTTGCCCATGGCTTTTCATTCCAAAAAATACGATATCATCGTGGTCGGTGGTGGCCACGCCGGCTGTGAAGCTGCCCTGGCGGCGGCCAGAATGGGGTGCAGCGTTATGCTTGTGGCCATCGATCTGGACAAGGTGGCGGCCATGCCCTGCAGTCCCTCCATCGGGGGTATGGCCAAAGGCCAGCTGGTCAAAGAAGTCGATGCGCTCGGCGGTCAAATGGCTAAAATCTGCGACCAATCAGCCATACAATACCGAACCCTGAATACCAAAAAAGGACCTGCTGTTCATTCATCCCGTGCCCAGAATGATAAGGCCCGATACCACATGGCCATGAAGGCCGTGATCGAGTCGGAGCCCAATATCGACCTCAAACAAGCGATGGTCGAAAAACTGCTGGTAGAAGGCAATTGCATTTCCGGAGTAGAAGACAATACCGGATTCGGCTACCTTGCTCCGGTAGTGGTCCTGTCCACCGGGACTTTTTTAAGCGGCCTGGTGCATATCGGATTTGCTTCTATTAAAGCGGGAAGGGCAGGCGAGTTTGCTTCATATGGTTTGGCCGCGCAGCTCAAGGATTTGGGTTTGGAGATGGGCCGTATGAAGACCGGCACGCCGCCGCGTCTCAGAAAATCCACGATTGATTTTTCCAGGTTCCTGGAGCAGGAGGCGGATGAAAATCCGACGCCGTTTTCTTTTTCGACCGAGACCGTCAATATATCTCGGATTCCGAGCTTTATCGGGCATACAAGTCCGAGAGCGCACGAAATTGTGCGCAAAAACCTGCAGCGCTCGGCGCTTTACGGTGGAATTGTCAAAGGCGTGTCCGCCAGGTATTGCCCGTCATTTGAGGACAAGATCGTCAAATTTCCGGATAGAGAAAAACATCAGGTCATTCTCGAACCCGAGGGTGTGGATACCGAAGAGATTTATGCCAGCGGACTGGGAAACAGCTTGCCGCTTGAAGTTCAGATCGAGCTGGTTCAATCCATTGAAGGGCTGGAGTCAGCTGAAATCATGCGACCGGCCTATGCCATTGAATACGATTATGTCAATCCGATCCAGCTTAAACCGACTCTGGAGACAAAAATGATCAACGGCCTGTTTTTGGCGGGGCAGATCAATGGAACCTCGGGTTATGAGGAGGCGGCCGCCCAGGGTTTGTGGGCCGGTATCAACGGTGCGGCGAAGTTGCAAAAAAGACCGCCTTTTATCCTGGATCGATCCCAGGCCTATATGGGGGTGATGATCGATGATCTGGTAACCTTGGGAACCCGCGAACCTTATCGGATGTTTACCTCGAGGGCGGAATATCGTCTCATGCTGCGGGAAGATAATGCGGACCTGCGCTTGAGGGAAATTGGGCATCAATTCGGGCTGATTGACCGCGATACGGTGAAGCATCTCAAGACCTACAAAAAGCAAATCGCAAAAGAAATCAAACGCATCAAAGACACGGTGATCAGGCCTGCTGAGGAAACGAATAGATATTTGATAAGCCGCAATACCAAACCCATTTCCAATGGTGTTTACCTCGATCAGCTTTTGAAAAGAGCTGAACTGGACTACCGGGTTGTTGACGCACTGGCAAAAAGCCCCGATGTGATTTCTCAAGCGGTTGCCCGCCAGGTGGAAGTCGAGATTAAATATGAAGGCTATATCGATAAACAGCTCCGGGAGATCGAAAAATTCAAAAATTTGGAGAGGATTAAAATACCGCCGGATTTTGATTTTACAAGGGTTTACGGTCTCTCCAACGAGTTGAAAGAAAAACTTTCCGCTGTCAAGCCGACTTGCCTGGGGCAGGCATCGCGTATCGACGGAATCACGCCGGCTGCCATCTCCGTTATCATGGTTTCTCTGAAGGCTGCCGGTAAATCAAAATAGATCGAAAAATTCGGTCTGCCGATATCGTGGCTGTTTTTTTTCGAACTCCTATAAATCCTTGAATTCATGAATATTTCCTTGACAGTTGGGGAGTTTCAACTTATCCTAGACAGGTTTAACAGAATCTATGGAAAACCGGGGGAAACGGTTTAAAAAATAACGCAGGCCATCGCACAATCAACAGATAACGCTGGCAGGGAAGGCTTAAGCCTGCACAAAAGCACAGTCCGCCAAGAGGCGGGTGAATCCCTGAGGGGGCCTTTACCGCAGCGGTTGAGTGTCGGGTGCATTTTTGAGATGGATTGCAGACAACGTATAGTGGAGTTACTCAAGCATGTCAGAAGATTACTACAATATTCTTGGTGTCGCCAAAAGCGCTTCCGCTGAAGAGATCAAGAAAGCCTATCGGAAGCTTGCCATGAAGTATCATCCTGATCACACCAAGGGTGATAAAGCCGCAGAAGAAAAATTTAAAAAAATCAGTGAGGCTTACGCGGTATTGAGTGATAAGGAAAAGCGCAAAGAATATGACACCTTCGGTTCGGAGGGGTTCAGGCAACGTTTTTCCCAGGAAGATATATTCAGAGGCTTTGATTTCAATGATATTTTCAAAGAGTTCGGTTTTGGCGGAAGGGGAGGGGGCATGCGGTTTTCATTCGGCTCACACTCGCCTTTCGGTGGGGGTGCCGGGCAGCAACAGGCCCAGATAAAAGGATCCGATCTGTTATATGAACTTCCCTTGACCCTCCAGGATGTCGCCACCGGAACCAGCAAACTGGTAAATTTTCAGCACCAGGGGCGCACTGAAAAGATCACCGTCAAAATCCCCAAGGGAATGATCCAGGGCAAAAAACTGCGCTTGGCCGGGAAGGGGAATCCAAGTCCTTACGGAGGTCCTCCAGGGGATCTTTATATTCAGGCCAAAATTGCAGATGATCCTGTTTTTACCGCTGAAGATCATGATATCTATTTAAACTGGGAGATTAAGCTGAGCGAAGCACTTTTGGGCACCAGCATAGCGGTGCCGACGCTCGAGAATAGAAAATTAAGTTTGAAAATACCTCCCGGAACAAAACATGGAACCAAGATGCGCATGCCTGGGCACGGTCTGCCGGCAATGAAAGGAAAAACAAAAGGTGACCTGTATGTCAAGATTCAGGTCAAGATGCCCAAAAAACTGACCGGCGAGCAAAAGACATTGGTTAAGAAACTGGCCGATTCAGGCTTGTAAGGAATCAAAATTATTGACAAGAACGCACTTTCAGGGTACTTTTAGTATAATAACTATCTGAATTTTAGATCAAATTGGTTTTGGAAGACATTCAACAGAACTTTTAAAACAATGGGGTAGAAAATGATTATTACCTGCAAAGAATGCGAATCGAGTTTCAATATTGATGACGGCCTGATCAAGGAGGCCGGCTCCAAGGTCAAGTGTTCTAAATGTAGTAATGTGTTTGTTGTTTATCCCGAAGCACCCGCAGACGAATCTGATTCCGAAGACCTATTTTCAGATTTACAGGAGGAGGACGAGGACCAAGATCTATTCCGAGAAGAAGATTTTGACGACGAAGATTTAGATCTGCCCGAGCTCGATGAGGTGTTCGGGGAAGACGATGACCAGGATCTCGGCGAACTCGAATTTGATAATGATGAAGATCTTGACCAGCAGGCCCATGCGAGCCGGCCGGAAACCTTGGATGAGGAAGATCTTCCCGACCTGGACGACATGATGGAGTTTGATGAGGATACAGCTTCCGAAGATCTGCCTACAGACCTCACCGAGGAGCTTGAGCTCGATTTGGATGCGGAGCTCGAGTCTGAAGAAAGCGATGAGGTTGAAAAATTCAGCTCAGAAACAGACGAGACTGAGCTCGATTTGCTGGATGCCGAAAATTTTCTGGACGAAGATCAGGAGGCGGAAGATGAGGATCTAACCGCCGAAAGCGATGACGAACTTGAGTTGGACTTTGATTTAGCAGACCTTGACACTGAATCGGAGGAGACCGAAACAGTTGCAGGGCAGAGTGACGAGCTGGATTTGTCTGACTTGGAGGGCCTGATAGACTCCGATGAAGCATCGGTTGCCGAGGAGACGGCGGAAGGGCAGGGCGATGAGCTGGATTTAGACCTGGATCTGGATGCAGCAGATACCGAGGCAGAAGCCGATGAGCTGGATCTGTCGGATTTTGAGGATATTGTCGAGGAGGAAGCGCAATCGGGTTCAGAAAAAATTAGCGCTGAACCCTCCGAAGCCGCAGAACAGGATTTGGAGCTTGATTTTGAAATCGAAGATGATGCCGTCGCTGAAAGCGCGGAAGTTTCGGATGGCGGCGGCGATGAACTTGATTTTTCCGATTTCGGGGAGATGCTCGTGGAAGATGAAAAGACGACTTCTGAAACTGCAGATGCAGAAGGTACCCAGGAGCTCGATCTTGACTTCGAGGTCGACCTTGAGCCCGAAACCGCCGCTCAGGAGCCGGCAGAGGATTTGCTGGCCGCCGGCGATGACGATGAATTTTTAGATATTGAAAAGATGCTGGAGGAAAGTGATGAGGCCGTCCCCGGTATTGGGCCCGACGAAGATATCACCGATTTAGATCTGGATTTGGAGGGGGAACTTCAGGAACAGGGTGTGGCCGATCTTGTCGAAACAGCAGATGACGATCTGGAATTTAATTTGCTCGATTCGGATGTGGCTGCGCTGCAGGAGAGTGCGGCTGATCTGGATTCAGCAGATTTTGGGTCCGAGTCTTCGACAACCGGTGTCATGGCATCAACCACCGATGGTTTTGGTACCGAAGAATTCACCGATTCCCGGGACATTTACGGTGCAACGGAATTGATCGATGATGAAATGGCCGCCGAAATGCCCAAACCACCGACAAGGCCGTCGCGATCGCGCAAACCGGTATTGGCGGTAGTGGTTGTCTTAATCCTGTTGGGCGGCCTTCTGATTATTCCGCAAAATCTGGGTCTGAAGATCCCGTTTCTCAGTGACCTCAAAATACCCTTCATCAGCGATATCAAGATCCCGTTTCTGGCCGAGCGTTTCGCTGCCAAATCACAGGACACCGCCGGCAATCTCTTGATGGCGCCTGTAGGGGACAGCATAACGTCTCAGTTTATCGACAATGTGCAGGCCGGCACCCTCTTTGTGATAAAGGGCCGCATAAAAAATGAATATGATCATCCCCGCAGTTTTATTAAGGTAACCGCCAAATTATTTCAAAAAGGAAATGTGCTTGCAAAGAGCAACACGGTATATGGGGGCAACATCCTTTCGCAAAATGAACTCGCCAATCTCAACCTTGCAGTTATCAACAAAAGACTGCAAAATAGATTTGGGAACAAGAAAGCCAATATAAAGGTTGCAAGCGGCAATGTCGTCCCGTTCATGATTGTGTTTGACAAATTGCCCGATAATCTGGATGAATATACCGTTGAAGTTGCAGGATCCTCACTGTAAATTCACCTGATGCTTCCTGCGTTTTGGCCTTGACGGGATGGATCGGAGTTGATAAATGAGGACTTTGCTCAAAACTTAGCATATCAGGTTGCCTATGCCGCCATCCATTGCCGATAGGCGAGCGATGATTCATCAAATGGTTTTAAACCCTCGGATTGTGCTCACGGTTTCGTCGAAGGCGCCTGAGATATGAGGGTTTACATTTCTGGTTTAAATGGCGATGTAGCTCAGGTGGTCAGAGCATGCGGCTCATATCCGCAGTGTCCGGGGTTCAAATCCCTGCATCGCCACCATCACCCCAAATACCCGTTCCCGCTGTTTTGAGACGCTTCGACTCCCTTTTAAGATATTGCCGCATGCTGGTGGGATGGTGATTTTATCCCGCTTGTCATAATAATGTTGCGATAAAAGGATGGCGGCATAAGTGCTTGTCAAAAAAACGTCTCCCAATCGGAACGTTTTTTTGACAAGCACTATAAAACCGTCAGGTTTTGTTGGGTGAAAAAATCTTTTCGGCTTTCAGGTAATGGCTTCCGATGTCTCTTCTGAGCGCCAGCCGGTTGCCATTCTGATCCTCACGGGGAACCACCCTTATTTTCCCGTTGTCAAAAGTTGATATCAGTTTGTTTCTGAATCTCTCGGCCACCTGACCCCATTTTTCGGTGGGCTTTACCGATACATTTGCATTCATCCAGGCCACACGGGTGCCGTCGGATTTAAAGGTTTTATCTTCTTCTATATATGTCATCGCAGAGGGGATAACCTGAATGCCCTTCTTTTTGAGGTATTTAATATCAAATTCAACCGGTTCCCCCTTTGTACACGACCAGGGATACCCCCGTTGTCCGTCCGGCCCACCCGGTCCGGTCACCAGGCCACAGCACATCGCCAACTGTTCACTTCTGACTTCCGGCTCGACGGTGTCCAGGCGGCCTTCCAGGGTAGCCTTGATCAGGGCACCAAGATTCCTCAAGCGCCGCGCTACCGGCTGGGCTTCAGGTTCACCCGGGCGAATATTTATTTCAGATACTCTTATCCGGGTGGGTAGGCCGGAAGAAGCAAAAGAAACAAAACATCCCGGATACACAATACAGGGTCTTAAAAACTCCTTTTCTTTCATAGTCCGGATCAGGGGCCTGGCAATCATTTCTCCGGCCATGGAGATTAATTCCCGGTTTTCCATCGGATGCGGGGAGACCGCGCCCATTCCACCCGTGATGGGGTTATCCTTGCTGGCCGGACCTTCAAATCGTTCCGGGTAATCCAGCGCAGTCGGTAGGATTTGATAATTACCGTGTCGGTCAATTAGAATGGTAAAACTTATTTCCATCCCGGACATCAAAGACTCGATCAGAAGCGGCCAGGTTCCTTTGCTCCCGTGTATTTTCTTGTAGCTGGGTTTGTAATCCTCGATCAGCCGTTCATAGACCTCCCGGATTTCCCATGAATTTAAAATAACCCGAGCTCCTTTGCCTCCTGCGCTATAAGGATATTTCAACACGGCGCCGCCGAATTCCTGGATATAACTTAAACAATTGTCTAAAATATCAGGATAGTTTCTTGCGTCTATCTGCGTCCATGCGGATGCCACGGGTATACCGGCATCCCGGCACAATTCCTTGCATTTTATTTTGTCCCCTTCTATGAAAGCAGCCTCCTGGTTCAAGCCCAAAATTCGATCGCCAAAGCCGGCAGCTTCAACCACATCAACCAGGCCCTCAAACAGAAGCGCTTCGGGCATGGGTATGACATAATCTATTCGGCCCTCCTTCAGGGCCGCAATGATGGCTTCGGCGTATTCGCGGGCCGAGTTGCCGGTTGTGGGGACAAAATCGACGGGCCAATTCATGATTTTCGCAAATTGAGGCATCGATGGTGTTCCCCGCACAACGACGCCCCGAAATTTCTCGGGATATTTGTCACTGGTGGCAGTGGATACAACCAACGCGCATAAGAGTGTTCTTCCATCCGTGCCGGCAAATGCAATTTTCTTCATTCAATTTTCCTTTCAGCTAAAATGTGGGTCCCTTCGAATATTTTGATATATCATTTAATAATATCGGTGCAATAAATTTTATTTTGGCGCGGAAAGGTATTTTTTAAATTTTTTAAAAATGTTATAAGAAAGGTAAAAAATCTGTCTTTTCAAGGATCAACCATCTTGCTGCCCGGTTTCGATAACATCGTGGAAGAACGAATTAAAGCGGCTCAGAAAAGAGGCGATTTCGAAAATCTGCCCGGTTCCGGCAAGCCTCTGATGCTTGAGGAAGACAGACACATCGCGCAGGAGCTTCGTCTTGCCCATAAAATCTTAAGAAACGCTGACTGCCTGCCTCCGGAAATTGAATTGAAAAAAGAGATCCAGAGGATGGAAGATCTTATTTGCGGTATGCAAGACACCATTGAGAAATATCGGTCGATTAAGAAGTTGAATTTCCTGATCATGAAATTAAATACCATCCGTAAAACTTCAATGAGGTGTGAGGAGCCTCAGCAGTATTCGGCCAGGCTGGTGGAAAGGCTGGAGCAGAGCAGACTTACGGCAAATAAAAATTCCAAATAGTGCAAAGGGAAAAAGATATGAAAAAAATTAACCTTGCGCTTCTGTCCGGCGGCATTTCCTCCGAGCGCGAAGTGTCCATAAATAGCGGAAACCAGGTCTATGAAGCTCTAAACAAGGAAAAATATAACATTCTGCGATACGACCCCAAGACAGATCTAAAACGCCTGGTCGAGGATGCCGACCGGATCGATGCCGCTCTGATTGTCCTGCACGGGCCTTTCGGGGAAGACGGAACGGTTCAGGGATTGCTGGATCTTTTGCATATACCCTATCAGGGATCAGGAGTGCTCGGCAGTGCAGCTGCCATGAACAAGCGTGCAGCCAAACTGCTTTATGAAAAGGCCGGCATTCCAAGTCCCGCTTACATCATTCTGGAGGCCGCGGGCGAATTTGACCCGGATGAGTGTATCAACCAGATCGGCCTGCCGCTGGTGGTCAAACCGGTCGTGGGGGGGTCGAGCGTCGGGATGTCGATTGTCCGGTCTGCAGGCGCTTTCAAAGCGGCAGTGGACAGGGCTTTTGGCGAGGATGATTCGGTCTTGATAGAAGCCTACATCAAAGGTATAGAGCTTACGGTCGGTGTCCTGGGTAACCGGGAATTGGAAGCGCTGCCGGTCATTGAAATTGTGCCCGATGCGGCTCACGAATTTTTTGACTACGAGGCGAAATATACCGCCGGCGTGACTCAAGAAATTTGTCCCGCCCGGATTGATAAAGATATCACGCAAAGAACTCAGACCTATGCCAAGATGGCCCATCAGGCGCTCTTCTGTAAAGGTTACAGCCGCACAGACATGATTTTGAAAGGAGAGGAGATTTATGTGCTTGAAACAAACACCATTCCGGGCATGACCGCAACAAGCCTGCTGCCGCAGGCTGCGCAAGTTGCCGGCCTGAGTTTTAGCCAGCTTCTGGACAAACTTATCGAGCTGGGCATCGAAGCCCATCGAACGGGCCCATAATGGGTTTCATTTAAAGGAGGAATTTTGACCGTAACCAATCAAGCCGATGACAAGACAAAGAAGCCTGCAAAAGTTGGAATCGTTATGGGAAGTGATTCCGATCTGGAGATCATGAGGGCGGCTGCTGAGGTTTTGAAGCAATTCAGTGTTGACTTTGAAATGACCGTAGCCTCCGCCCATCGCAGCCCCCAAAGAGCCGCTGAATTTGCATCTTCCGCCCGCAAGCGGGGTATCAAGGTGATCATCGCCGGTGCCGGGCATGCCGCTCATCTTGCAGGCGCTATGGCCGCTCATACCAGCCTCCCGGTAATCGGTGTGCCCATTGATTCATCGTGTCTGCAGGGATGGGATGCATTGCTCTCAACCGTTCAAATGCCGCCGGGCATGCCGGTGGCGACCATGGCGATTGGAAAATCCGGAGCAAGAAATGCCGGGATACTGGCAATTCAGATTCTTTCAGTTTCCGATCCGGAACTGGAAAGCAAACTGGAAGAATTCAAGCGGCAGATGGCCGAAGGCGTTGAGGAAAAGGCCAAAAAAATCGAAGCGCTTGAATAAATTTTTGCCGGTTAAATTCGCCACAGACCCGCCTGCCACGCAAGGCGCGAGCGGCCATGGCCCACACAGACACACTCAAATAGACTCTTTAACCTGCCCTTCGGGCAGAAGTACACGCAAGACGAAGCGGCGGATCTGCGGTTAATTAAAATCCCAGATTTTTCTCTAATGAGCATCTGCCTCCTATGCACTCACCGATTATTCGCAAAATACATCCCCAAAACCCGCAGCCCGACATCATTTACAGGGCAGCTGAAATAATTAAGAGCGGCGGGGTGGTCGCTTTTCCAACCCGGTGTTTATACGGCATGGGCGTTGATGCTTTTAACCCTGTGGCGGTCAATAAAGTGTTTGAAATCAAGCGCCGGCCGGCGGAAAACCCGATTCTGGTATTGATCGAAAACAAGGGACAGCTGGACCGGCTGGTCAGGGATGTTCCCGCGTCGGCCCTGCAGATTATGGACTATTTTTGGCCCGGCAGGGTCACCATCGTATTTGAGGCCATAGCCTCGCTGCCTGACAATCTTACCGCCGGAACCGCTAAAATCGGCGTCCGGATGCCCGGGCATGCTGTGGCGCTGGAACTGGTCAAAGCCGCAGGGGGGCCGATAACCGGAACAAGCGCCAATCTCTCGGGCAATCCCGGCTGCCACAGCGTCGGTGAATTGGTGCCGGCGGTCGCCCGGCGGATGGACTTCATTTTAGATGCCGGCACCCTGGCGGGCGGACCGGGATCAACGGTTATTGACCTAACGGCAAAACGGCCGCGGGTGTTGCGTGAAGGTGAAGTAACGGCCCGGGATATAATGAAGATCCTAAATCGCACATGAAAGTTACAAGGGATCGGGGTGTTTTTAGTTAATGCGCAGCCCGCCCGCAGGGGATTGCCCCCGGGCGGGTGCTAAATCATGATCGAAAGGATGCACCCATCGCGCTAAAGGCGCTGGTAAAAACACCCGCGACTACTCAGTTAATTGATTGAAGAAGTGATGCCGGCTGCAAGGCGCTCATTTTTGACATAATTTTTAGATCCGAATTCTGTTGACAATTTTTATCGATTTAAATATTAAAAATTCGGTTAATTTCGGGGTATCTTTGCGCGAGCATCCCGGCACGCCGCGATGACTGGAGCGAACGAATTGATGCCGGAGTGGTGAAATTGGTAGACGCGCTGGACTCAAAATCCAGTCCTCCTTGCGAGGGTGCGAGTTCGATTCTCGCCTCCGGCACCAGTAATTCCAAGGGCTTGGTAGCATCTTTGTTTATCAAGCCCTTTACCTTTTTAATTCCACATGCCGATTTGATTTCCCGCCGCATGGCCCGGGCCTTAAAATTCTTGATTTGAAGCGTCCTTTCAGATTATAAATTAAGTGATTTCATTTCAAAGCCATGCTGCCATTGCGCTGAACTACTAGATCCGATAAATTTCCGCACCTTCTGGCCGCTGTCCTGAACTGCATGTCTGGTTGATACCGTTTTCCGGCGCGTTATGTGTTTAAAACCCCAAAAAGAGAAAGGCTGGAGGGATGAAAAAGATCCTGCTCGTGACCGCATTCGCCTGTTTTCTATTGCCTACGGTGTCGATTTCTCAGGACAATACCGTAGAACAGAAACTGGCGACAGCCGGGTATTTGCTTTTCAAAACGTCAAACAGCTTTAAGCTGTCCAGAGAAGATTTGTCGGCGTTGGTCAAAAAACTCCGGGGTGTGGATGAATTGGACGATAAAGGAATGTGCCGCATTTCGCTTCTGGAGGAAAACATTTTGCTGATAGAGACCATATGCATGTATGAGAGTATATTATTGGGTGCCATGAAGTATTTAGAAGATGGAAAAAAACGGGAACAATACAATTTGCATTATACGCTATTAAAAGATGACATCTTGAAAAGATTGTATCTGAATTATAAGAGCTTTCAGTCAAACTATGTAAATCTCGACGACAAGCTATTGTTAGAGGTTGCAGATCGAGCAAAGGAAGAAATGATAACGGCCCTGCGGTTGATCGAGGAGGTCATAAAGGTTTTGCAGCGTCAAGATCCGATGAATTGAGAATCTGAGAACCAAGCACCCCACTGAAATCCGGAAGATTATGTTGACAACCATGTAATTTTGCGTTTTTTATTCAGACAGTGCCCCTGCGGCGGGCTGTCATTGATGCGAAGTTAGCCGACCCACCGGGGGCAGGCGTTGTTGGGAACACCCTATCCCTTTAACTATTTACGAGAGCAGCTTCATCCATGAAGTGTAAGATCGGCACCTTTATCCACATCACCATCTGCCTGTATTTTCTCACGCTGACCGGATGTGCTGTTGCCCTGATTGGTGTCGGCGCAGGTGCCGGCACCCTGGCCTATGTAAACGGCAAGCTGAAAAAAACCTATAATTCCGAATATCATGCAGCGATTAAGGCATGCGAGGACACGCTGAAAGCGCTGAGAATACCCACCATTGGAAAATTATCGGATGAGTTGAAAACCACGATAAACGCAAAACGTCCCGATGAAACGCCGGTGACCATAGAGGTTGTAAGGATCGAGCCGTATCTTACGGAAGTTTCCGTCAGAACCGGTACGGTCGGCTTCTGGGACAGAAGCGTTTCAGCGCAAATTCAGGGGTTCATTGATAAGAAATTAATTCGCGGGCCGGGTGATGATGCTGCCCTGCCCGGAGCAAACTTATCCGATCAGGATGTCGAACCGCCAATCGATAAAATTGTTGTAAAAAATGATTCAGGAGAAAAGGCCGGCGACAGCGCTTCCCAAAAAACACTTGCCGCCGGTTCCGCCGCCGGCGATCAAAATACTGGACGCGTTCTCTCGAAAACCGCCGGTGCCGCTCCTGACTCCGACTTCATTATTTATTTCGATAAAGATTCAACCGAACTTTCGCAAACAGCCTGGCAAAAACTCGATCGGGTTGCCGGGATTGCCGCAAGAAGCCCTGAAAACAGCATCACTCTCCATGGTTACACGGATGCCATCGGCGCTGCTTCCTACAATAAGATGGTGTCCGAAAGCCGGGCGACTACGGTCAAAATCTATTTGCTGGGCAAAGGGGTTGAGGCTGCAAGAATAAAAACCGTTGGCCACGGCGCAGACAAAACGAAAGCCGGTGATGAGACCGAAGAAGCAAGACGATTGAAGCGCCGTGTCGAAATCGAATTCAGCAAACCATAAACCCGAAAGGATTAGATTCGGCTTGAAGCTTCCGCTGCTCAAAACATTGAATTTGTTTATTTCAGGTGTGGTATTGGTTTCAGGATGTGCCACAACAGCATCCAACCGGATAGGCCATGCCAGTGACCGGGGAAAGCGAGGCTTTGTAAGGGTTGTAAATGATGACGGGGGAACCCCAATCCTTAAAATCGTATGCAAATATATTGTTAAAAAGCCCGTGAAAGGCTTTCAGGCAGGTATGAGCGGGAATACCGCCGATTCTAATTTATACAATCTATCCTTTAAAAATTTAACCGATAAAAGAATTGAATTTA
>Ga0209536_100005527_pt1 | contig 19590 bp, 15 predicted proteins | sample DeeMarSeWOR28_12_FD_187461 | JGI IMG/M metagenome (GOLD analysis project Ga0209536, IMG submission 187461) | Marine sediment microbial communities from White Oak River estuary, North Carolina - WOR-2-8_12 (SPAdes) (version 2) | ecosystem: Environmental > Aquatic > Marine > Intertidal zone >...
TCAATTTCATTCGTTTTCACTGCAAGGTCCTTGGCGACTTTTTCTTTTTTTCTAGCGGATTTAATTAATTTTCCTTTAAGCGCTTCTAATTTACCCTTTTTTAATTTATCCAGTTTCCCTATTTTTTTCTCAATCTTTTTTTCTTTTGCATCTAACTTATTTTCAAACAACTTAAGCTTTCGTATTGCTTTTTTGAGTTTCGCGAGTTTTGTCTTTCGCTCGGATTTTTTATTTTTTTTTGCCATGGGAATTGAGTTGAAAATTAGGTACCTAAAGTTAACTTAGTATAATTAATAATTTATAAAAATTGAATAAAAATTACGATAAATCCAATTCTTCTTTGTGCGCATCAATTACTTAATCTTGAAGGTCGTATTACTTTATATTGATCCCAAAAATATGGATCAGTCTTCACCTGCTCCTCAAGGGGCTTACTCCCGTCAATCCTTTCTGCTTCAGTAATTTCATTTACCTGATCAAACTCAAACTTATTATTGATCAAGCCCATTTCTATATAAAATCTGCTTCGCTCATTTTCACTAAACATTTTCTTTTTAGTTAACCGTGTTCCGCCTTCAATAGCAATATCGTTTAGATACCAATGATTTCCAACGGGCTTGTAATGCACCATGGCATGTAATTCCGGGTTAGTGATCCCAAATCCAAAAACAAAAATCATAGGCCTGATTGCGGCAGGAATTACTATCTCGCTGTCATATTCTATGGCCATGATTGCATCACTCTCAAGAGAGATATATATTTCCCCAAGCTGACGTTGATGTTCATATTTACCTTTTGTTTCAAAACCAATAATAATGACCTGCTGACCAAAATATCGCGTATACCCAGAAATGGAATATTTATATTTTTTCTTATGCTTACTATTCAAAAAGGAGGCTGTATCCCGAAGTGGATCTGCACCTAATATTTCTTCAGGTCCACCAAATGAAGCGGATATTATTTGTTCATCTATTGTTTCAGCCTCTTCCCACTCTTCACCTTTCTTTTTAGCTTTGCGTTTCTCCTTCTCGTATTTCTTTTCGAGTTTCTTCCGCATAAATTGAAGTGTTCCCAGATCATCCCTTCTCCTTGCCTGTAATACCCTCGATTGACTTTTCAGTGTGTCTCCATACGAAGGATTGTAGGTTTCGATCACACCTTCGGTAAATTTTAAAAATATATCGTTTTCCGATACGTATTCGCTGTAATATCCGTTTGTCATGTATGGCTTTTGAGGATAATTCTCTGGAATTTTTTGCATGGCATTCCAAACATAATCCCAGGGCTGCCACGGTCTGATCTCTACCTCATCAAGGGTAAATGTATCCAATTCTAACGCAATATTTAATTTCGACTGCATATCGCTCACTTTTGATTCATAACTTTTATAGCCCATATACGAACAAAAAAATACAGAATCCTGAAGATCTTGTGGGATAGAAAGAATAAATCTGCCCTCAGAATTTGAAGCGGTGCCAACCATTGTCCCTCTAATTCCTATCGTAGCAAAGGCAAGAGGTTCTTTTTTCTTAGCGTCAAGAACAGTTCCTTCTATTGTTAGATTTTGACCAAAGGAAGGGTATAAAACTACAACTGCTGTAATCGTAATAAAGATCTTAAGGGATAATTTCAACATGCTTCTGATTAGGTTAAGCTGGTGGTATTGTTAAACTAAAATTTGTATTCATGTTATACATAGACAAATTATAATCATGAATCATGATGAAATTGAGAAGAATATGACGATCAACAAATTTACATTGTAAAAGGTAACTCCATTCAAATTAATCAAATTTGATATTCTTGCTCGTACCCTGGTCACGGATTTGACCAAGGTAGCCTGTAAGTATATTAGCTACTTCTTCCTGACGCTCAATTAAATTTTCAGCCTCAATTGGATCTTTTTCTACATCATAAAGTTGAAATGGCTTTTGAAATGGTTTCCCAACAGGTTGTTGTCTGCCTCCAGATCCACTTGCAAATATCATCTTCCATTTACCTGTCCGAACAGAAAATGTCCCATTCACAGAATGATGGATCACAGGTGGCCTTCTAAAATCCCCTTCCCCTTTTAATAAGGACAAAAAGCTGAAGCTATCAGGACCGATACTCTCCTTAATTTCAACACCATTTATTTCTGCAAGTGTAGCTAAAATATCCGTTAAACAAATTGTACCTGTACTGGTAGATTGCATTTCCACATTGTCAGGCCACCTAACAATAAACGGCACACGATGACCTCCATCATAAATATCTGCCTTGGTCCCTCGCCAAATAAAATTGGACTGTCTTCTGCTCACATGAAAACCTTGCACTTTGTCATCATCCACATGATCAGGTTCGTTTTCATCGATACGAAACATGTACGACCCGTTATCACTTGTATATATGACCAAAGTATTCTTTTCTATGCCGTTATCTTTCAACGCACGTAAAACCTCCCCCACAGTCCAATCTACCTGAATTACCAAATCTCCATAAGGGCCATGTCTGGATTTACCAACAAAACGCTTTGCTGGCAAAGCAGGTTTGTGGGGCCCTGTCAATGGAAAATAAAGGAAAAATGGATTATCGCTTTTAGCTTTTTCATTAATAAATGAAATGGCCTTTTCAGCTAGATGATCCAATGCGGTCTGATGAACAAAATCAGGCGCAATTTCTCCCCTTCGCGTAAACGCCGGGAAAGGGACCAATGGACTTACACTATCGGGTAATGCTGTAGCTTTTCCATTTTCAAGATAAACGTAAGGACTCATATCCAACGACCCGGGCACAATATATGAATAATCAAAACCAACGCTGGCCGGCCCATTCAGGACAGGCTTTGTGTAATCTATTTCATTTTCCGCGCAATAATTGAGATTATCAACATCCTGAGGTGGTTCGCCTTTTATCCAGGGAAAATCAACTCCAAGATGCCATTTTCCTACCACAGCCGTGTGATAGCCAACCTGTTTTAATAAACCTGGAATCGTTACCTGACCAGAATCAATTAAATGATTGGAATACCCGGAAAGTACACCACTTTTCAATCTTGTCCGCCAGGCATAGCGACCAGTCAGCAATCCATACCTGGTCGGTGAACAAACAGAAGAACCCGTATGCGCATCACTGAATTTCATACCTTCTTCCGCTAATGTATTCAAATTGGGTGTGGGTATTTTTGAAGAAGGATTATAGGCCTCAATATCTCCAAAGCCCATATCATCCGCGAGTATAATTACAATATTAGGTCTGACACTGTCTTTCCCCTTTTTTTTATCTACACCCGTACAAGAGAGGAAAAATGCAACTGAGAAAAAGATAACATAGAACTTATACATAAACTTCTTTTAAAGAAATGAATACTGAATGTGCTTTAAAACAATGTTTTCTATATTTATGAATCGTATGGACCAACATGACTACTTAACACTCAATTAAAAGCCATAGAATTTAATATTAATATCAATTCAAATCTACAATTTTTCATAACAAATAAAAGTTTCAATATCTTGCCGTTTACATTTTTAGGAAAGGAGACACAAATTTTACATATCATGAGAAACCTACTTTATGTTTTTGTACTTAGTTATGTTTTGTCCGGGTGCGATTCCATTCCATCATATGATCCAGAACGTAGTTACAAAAGCATTGAAAAAGCCCTTTCGGCCAAATTTATCCTTGCAGAAGACAGTTCTGTTATAGAATTGGATGAGGGACATTATATATTTAAAAACAGCCTCATTTTGGAAGGCAAAAAAAATATAACCATACGCGGTAAAGGTATTGATAAAACCGTGCTCTCATTTAAAATTCAGGAATCCGGAGCTGAAGGTCTTCGCATAGCAAATTGTACCAACATCGTGCTTGAAAATTTCACTATCGAAGATGCCGCAGGCGATAATATCAAAGTTACAGATACTGATGGAATATCATTTAAACATATAAAGTCTGCCTGGACCGGACCAGTCACTAAAGAAAACGGAGCTTACGGACTTTATCCTGTTTTATGTAAAAATGTAATGGTGGAAAATTGTGAAGTAATGGGCGCCAGTGATGCTGGTATTTATGTTGGTCAATCAGAAAATGTAAGTATAAAAAATAATATCGTTTACCGGAATGTAGCTGGTATTGAAAGCGAAAATTCTGAAAACGTTATCATTGAAGGTAACGAAGCATATGAAAATACTGGCGGCATTTTAATCTTTGATTTACCAGGCCTCACACGAAACGGAAGAAATATTAAAGCATTCAGCAATAATGTCCATGACAATAATCTTGAAAATTTTGCCCCAAAAGGAAATATCGTTGGTGTAGTGCCTCCGGGAACCGGGTTTTTAATACTTGCTACAAGAGATGTTGAAATCTATAATAATACTATAAAAGACAATAAAACCATAAGTGCAGGTATTGTCAGCTACGAGCTGGTAGCTTCGATGAGGGGCGAATCTTCAAACGCAGAAAATCAAATGACAGGCGCGCAAGGTGTAAACCAGAATTATAAAGAAGATGAAAAATACGATCCATATCCGGGTAACATTTCTATTCATAATAATCAAATATCTGACTCGCATCTGATCCCTGATCTTGGAAATGAATTTGGTAAACTCTTTTTATTCAAATTTGGGCTTAGCACGCCCGACATAGCCTGGGACGGAATTAAATCTCCTGACTTCGAAGAGAAAGATGGCAGCACTAATCCCCAGTACAAAATTTGTATAGATGAGGCCGAGGGTATAAAAGTAGCAAATCTAGATGCTGCCAATGATTTTGAAAATCTTTCTACAGATCCTGAAGAATTTAGATGCGACATTTAAATACGATTATGAAACGACTGTTAATTATTTTATTCTCCTTGTCGGTAATAATAAGATGTTCATCAAAAAGAACGGAAAATGAAATGATAACCTACGAGGAAGAACAAACAGAAAACGCAATTTCATATGCAAATATTGGTAGAGAAAAGCTTTCTGATTATGGTTTTTTTGAATCACCGCTAGCTGATCTTATTCCCACTTCAAATGTATACCCATATGAATTAAATACTCCGCTCTTTACCGATTATGCACTAAAAAAACGATTTATATATATTCCGGCAGGTGCTGCAGCTAAATATCATGATAAAGAAGTATTCGAATTCCCTGTAGGAACTGTTTTAATCAAGAATTTTTATTATGATGAAGCTCAATTAAAAGGGAAAAGAAAGATTATTGAAACAAGATTATTGGTTCACGAAGAAAATGGCTGGAAGGCTTTGCCTTACATCTGGAATGATGAACAAACTGAAGCTTCTTTAGAAATAACTGGCGGGGAACTACAGGTGAAGCTGAATGGGAAAGATGAATTTAAATATGCTATCCCAAACATGGTACAGTGCAAAAGTTGTCATGAACTCAACGGTTCAATTATGCCAATTGGGCCGGTAGCTCGTCAATTAAATAAAATCGTGAAAGGTAACAATCAGCTTACTTTGCTTGAAGAGGCAGGTGTGCTTTCTGGTCTTCCCGAAATAAATATGATCGATAAGCTGGCCGAATGGGATAATGATAAACCTGGAACGCTGGATGAACGCGCAAGAGCCTACCTGGAAATCAATTGTGGACATTGCCATCGACCAGAGGGCCCTGGGAAAAACTCGGGGTTGGATTTGACGACATTTTCCGAATCTGATCATGCACTTGGCATATACAAATCTCCTGTAGCAGCAGGTGCTGGATCTGGCGGATTTGATTATGATATTGTTCCCGGTAATTCCGAATCTTCAATTCTTACTTTTCGGATGGAATCAAGTGAACCTGGCATCATGATGCCAGAGCTGGGCAGAAAACTCGTTCATGCTGAAGGTGTTGCATTAATCAAAGAATGGATTAATTCCATGAAATAGCCTAATGCACAAATTATGCGTTTTTACCAGGTTTAGTGCCTGATTTCCCCTCTGAGATATTATTGTAAAATCGTTGGGTTGGGTAAGCAAAATCAATGTCATTACATTTCCCAAATTCTTTTAGTACTTCTTCCCAGATGGTTTGTTCATATCCCCTGCGCTGCCTGGGATCACATAGAAATCGCAAGGTGAGCATGACTCCCGAATCTTTGACGGATGTGTAAACAATAGGTGTGAGATTTTTATAAAAGATCATATATTTTTTACTCGCATCCTTTATCTTTTTTTCAGCAGATTTACTAATATGTTCTGACTTATCGTTTACGATCTTAAATAAAAGTTCTTTGGCCTTTTGCCAATTACTCTCAAATGTAACCAGTACGCCAATCTCATGCCATATGTAGTTAAATCCTTTGCTGTAATTAGCCAGTATTTCTGTAAAAACCTTTGAATTAGGAACATGTAAAATCCTTCCGGTACTCTGGTCTGCATCCACCCAATTGCCAATCTCTATGATGGTAAACTGGAAAATACGTATATCAATGACATCTCCGGCACGGTTTCCCAGTTCAATCCGGTCCCCAACTTCAAATGGCTTTCTCCAAATAATGAAAAGCCATCCGGCAAGATCAGTTACCGGATCTTTCAACGCAATCGCGATCCCCGCTGTGAGTAATCCAAAAAATGTAATAAGAGATTTAAATTCATCGATCCAGATGGGTGCGATGATAATCAACCCAATAAAAAAAGTGATATAATCCTGGGTTTTCCTCCACCTGTACCTGTAGTATACATCTTCGGTCTTGCTAAAAACGATCTTTCTGGTAATCCTGTTGATGATAATAATCGCGACAATTACCAAAATTGACTTGAGTAATTTCCCACTTAATTCCGGATTTAATCCGGTCACCTGCTCAATCCATTCATAGAAATGTTCCATTGGGCTAACTTAATAATTTTGGCAATTATGAAACTCAACTGGATTTGAAATAAACCGGCTATTGCCGGTTTTGACCTATTTTATGATTTGATGAATATTAAAAGTAACTACTGGTTTTTTAGAAAAATTCACAACGTCCTCAGCAATGCTATGCTCAAATAGTCTGGAAAATCCAGTTCTTCCGTATGTTGCCATCATCACCATATCCATTTTAAAATCTTCAGTAAACCAGACGATCCCCTCTTCTTCATTTTGATGACTATAAACGTGAATTTTATGATCATCAAGTTCATTTTTAATGGCAAATTCTTTCAGATTCTTGATGATTTCACGCTCATTTTTAAAATTCCCGGGAGTATTGATGTACACCATATGAAGTTCAGCACCAAAAAGTTTTTGAATGCTTTTCACTATACGCATATAAATTGGCGTTTCTTCCTTAAAATCAGACGCAAAGGCAATTTTCCCAATATTATTCAGCCTCACTTTTTTTCTGAGTGTCAGTACAGGGCAGCTGGCATACCTTACTACCTTTTCAGCCGTAGATCCAATCAGACTTTCTGCCCAATCATTTACACCTGTTGTCCCCATAATTATAAAATCAGCCTCTGAGGTGGTAATTTCCTCCTCTATCGCATGATATGGAGTTCCCAATAATATTTTATCCGTAATATCTACATTCGCATAAACCGGATCGCTCAAAATTTCTGCAAGCTGATCCCTTCTTTTCTGATATAATTGTATAAAATAAATATCATCCATCTCCACACCGGTTGATAATGATCCCATTGTATTTAGCGCTGAGCTACCAAGAAAAGTGGTTTGCTTCTTGGCATATTCTATTACATGCATTAATACAATCTTCGCACCCGTATTACTGGCAATTTCACTTGCTAAATCGAGCGCATGTTGCGCTTGTTCTGAAAAATCTGTTGGAACGATAATTTTCTTCATAATGTAAAGTTTTAGAATTCGATATTTTCTCGAATCAATTCAATAATGTTGATTGTTTCACACGGATAAATTATATAATATTCACGGTCTTTGCAATCTGCAAATCGGCCCTGTGTACTATATTTCAAAGTTTTAATATAAAACCAAAAGAATTATCAACATTTTAAGATACGATATTTTTAATGAATCAAATATTTGATTGTAAGTATTAACAGGTATTAGTAAATTTTTTGAAAAACCCTGCAAATATTTATACCTTGTCAACCAAATTTATATTTCACCATAAACTGATACTTCCCCAATACAAGATGTCTAAAAAAAAGAACTTAAAAATCATTCGTGAACCATTTTGGTATAAAGATGCCATTATCTACGAATTACACATCAAAGCATTTATGGATAAAAACAACGATGGCATTGGTGATTTTGAAGGACTCTTTGATAAACTTGATTATCTCGAAAATCTGGGTGTGACAACAATTTGGTTACTCCCCTTTTATCCTTCACCTCAAAAGGATGATGGATATGACATCGCTGACTACAATACAATTAATCCAGCTTACGGCAATCTGAATGATTTTAAAAAGTTTTTAAGGGAAGCTCATAAAAGAAACCTGAAAGTAATTATTGAATTGGTGATGAACCACACATCTGATAAGCATGCATGGTTTCAAAGGGCAAGGTATGCGCCAAAAGGATCTCCTGAAAGAGAATATTATGTATGGTCCGATACTCCCGAAAAGTTTAAGGATGCCAGAATTATTTTCACAGATTATGAATCTTCCAATTGGACCTGGGATCCGGTAGCTGGCCAATATTATTGGCATCGTTTCTTTCATCATCAGCCTGATTTGAATTATAATAATCCACTGGTTGAAAAGGAGATGTTTAAGGTGATGGATCATTGGCTTTCTATGGGAGTGGATGGATTTCGCCTGGATGCTATTCCCTACCTTTTTGAAGAAGAAGGGACTAATTGCGAAAATCTACCGCAAACACACAACTTCCTAAAAAAATTACGTGCCTTCGTTGATAAAAAGTACAATAACGTATTATTGTTAGCTGAGGCTAATATGTGGCCTGAAGACAGTGCTTCCTATTTTGGAAAAGGAGATGAGTGTCATATGAATTACCATTTCCCAATCATGCCGAGGATGTTCATGGCAGTAAATATGGAAAACAGGTACCCCATTATGGATATCATTGATCAAACACCCGAAATTCCGGAATCCTGCCAGTGGGCTACTTTCTTAAGAAATCATGATGAATTAACCCTGGAAATGGTCACCGAGGAAGAGCGGGATTACATGTATAAAGTCTATACCAAGGACCCCCTGGCCCGTATTAACCTTGGGATTCGAAAAAGACTCGCCCCGCTGCTGGACAACGATCGCAGGAAGATCGAACTAATGAATGTGCTATTATTTTCTTTACCTGGTACTCCGGTGATTTATTACGGCGATGAAATAGGCATGGGAGACAATTACTATCTTGGTGACCGGGATGGTGTCCGGACGCCCATGCAATGGGACCCTGGACGGAATGCAGGTTTCTCAGAAGCAAATCCCCATAAATTATATCTGCCACTCATTATTGATCCGGAATACAAATACGAAAACATCAATGTAGAAAATCAACTTGGCAACTCCAATTCGCTCCTCTGGTGGACACGGAGATTGATAAAAATGCGAAAAAGGTATAGAGCATTTGGCAGAGGGAAAATCACTTTTCTGGAATCTGAAAATAGTAAGGCCCTGGCTTTTGTCCGTTCCTATAATGATGAAAAAATTCTTGTCGTAGTAAATCTTTCAAGATATGCACAGGCAGCGGCTTTCGAGATGCAGTCGCTGAAAGATCTGATTCCAGTCGAGGTTTTCAGCCAAAATAAATTTGCCAAAATCGGAAAACAGCCATATCCATTTACCTTGAGCCCCTATGGTTATTATTGGTTTAAACTGGTTGAGGAAAAGGAAAATATCAACATTATCCCGATTAATGAAAACAAGGTGCTGGATATCAAAAAATGGAGTGACCTTATCAGTGTAAATCTAAAGGATCATGTCACCAATGATGTGCTGCTCCCTTATTTGAATAACCAACTCTGGTTTAATATCAGAAAACGAAAAATTGAATTTCTAAAAATATTTGATGTCATTCCAATTAATGGCAAGCAACATCATTTTGAGGGATTTGCATTAATACTTGAAGTGACATTCTTTGAAGGGTTGTATGAAAAGTACCGGCTTGTTGTTGGCTTCACAAAAGGGAAAGAGGAGAAAATGCTGCATTCTGAATATGCCGATAGTATTATTTCCAGAATCGTGTTTGATGGCAAAAAAGGCATTTTATTTGATGCCTCCTATAGTGAAAGCTATAGGAAAACCATGTTTGAGTTGTTTAAAAAACACTCAACCGTTACTACTGAAACTGCCACAATTAAGTTCTTTGTAAGTGACGAATTTAAATCATTACTCGAAGATCCTGATCTTGAAAAGAAAAGTAAGCTTGTTGAGTCACGACATCGGCATGTAATTATCCAGTACAATAAGAAATTTATTGTCAAGCTATATCGAAAAATTGATCGTGGAACTGACCGGGATGTGGAAATATGCAATTATTTATGTACAAAGAAAAAATTCAAATTTGTACCTGAATATTTGGGGCAAATTGAATATACCAAAAAAGACGATATTAAGCGCACACTGGCCATCGTACAAAAGTATGTGCCAAATTATGGCACAGCATGGCAGTATTTCTCTGATGCACTAAACAGATTTTACGAGCGTGTAAGCGTACACGGTGGTGAATTACAGCTGCCACATATCGAAGGCTCCCTGGCCAAACCTTTGAAATATGAAGACATGAGTGCACCAACGCAGGACCTCATCGGTGGCGCTCAAATAGAGCATGTCAGGTTGCTCGCTCAACGCACAGCTGAAATGCATCTCGCACTTGGCACAAACTGCGAACATGAAGATTTTGAACCGGAGGAATTTTCATTGCATTATCAACGATCCTTGTTTTCTGCATGGAAATCACTGATAAGGAGTGCGTACGACCTGGTAAAAAAGCATATTGCGGAATTCCCTGAAAATCACCAGGAAGAAATGAATAAATTCCTGGAACAAGAAGTCGCACTGATCCAAAAATTGAAACAAATATATGACCACAAAATTGATGCGGTGAAGATAAGACCCCATGGGAACTATAATTTAAATGCCATTCTATTCAAGGATGGAGATTTTGTGATCACCAATTTCGAGGGGGATCCCACTTTTTCGCTAACGGAACGAAGACTTCGCAAATCTCCATTGACAGATCTGGCCAGCATGCTGAATTCATTTCATTACGTCGCTTACTCGGCACTATTGCACAATGAGCCATCCGGGTGGCTGGCAGAGCATTGGTTTCACAATTTTGGTCAGATCTTCATATCTAACTATAAGGATCTTGTATTGGAGGAGAAATTTATTCCTGTCGAAAAGGATTTTAATATGCTAATGGACGTCTACCAGATCGAGAGATACCTTGCAGATATCGTGTGGGAAATGAAACAGGAAAGTAGAAAAAGTGGAATTATTCCTATCCGGGGTGTATTAAAAGTGATGCGCAAAAGTTTTATTTATTATAAATAAAATATCAATTATTATCGATAATTCAGCTCCCTGCTACTGTATTGGGATTGCTAAAATTCCATTACTTTTCGTTTACTTCCGGAATAGCTCGGTTTGGAGAAATTACTAATTGCTTTAATCAGAAATTTATTAAAATCTACTCCAACCTTGAAATGTTTGAGGATAAGAGCAGGAAAATCATTGTCAAAAAGTAGTTGTTCAGTTTTATAAAATGCGCCATAATAAAATTGCTTATTGGCAATCAATGGATTTTCTTCATAGATACCCACAAATTTTTTTGGTGGCTCTTTATCATTTTCACCATGCACAAAGCCAAAGAGTGTCTGAAACTCAGGATTGTTCACTATGCGTTTAAATTCCAGATTATTATACCCAATCTCAATGCGGATTTTTCTTAAAATATCCTTTTCAATAAAAGGCAATCCTCCTCCTATAATAATGTGCTTTAATCCAATCTGTAAGTAAAATCCTGCAAACTGTGATTTTCTTCCTCCACGGGAAAATCCCGCTGCCATGTGAGTTTTATATGGTTTTTTATCCCTTGAAAATCTCAAATCTCTGTTTATCCTAAAGAGTGCATCCTTGGATTCCATATGAATTCCTTCATCCAACTTCTTCACCTCTGGAATTAACTTATCAATTAATTCTTTAAAAGGCTCCCGAACAGCCAGCTCGTACCACTTTTTGTTCTCAGTGAACCACTTTTTATTATTGTTTTTCTCCAGTTGGTAAAAAAAATCAATATATCCCTGACTAAAATGCATACGAAATATTTCCCCCGCTTATATCTATATGTTCATTATTTTCTCATTTAATTTATCAGGAATATAGCGCTCCCCTTTCCTTACTGTTTGATATCAACCTTCTACAATCTGAAATAAATCTTACCTAAGGGCGACCGGAAAACTGTGTATAATTCCAATAAATTGAAATAAAATTTCGCTATGAACAATTTTTGAGCATTAAAAGTTTAAGGTATTAAAGTAAATTCACTTATATATCCCCCATATTGGGGGAAATTGATCTTATTGTAGTAAATGTTGTAGAGATAGTAAACCTAACGAGACAATGCACGGATAACCCAACTAAAAAACCGCAATACAAGAATTCCGCCATAGGCTATAGCAGAATATTCAAGGATCAGCATCGGATCTTTGTACCATTTATCGAAGAGGATCCCATAGCCCAAAATACCGATAAGCACTAAAAAAGGTGCCAAAAAAAGGTATGTTAATTCACTCCCCAGCCAGGAATTCTTTTTTCTGCTCATAATCCATTCTTTTGATCCAAAAATGTCAATATTGCAGTAAAATTAATAAAGAGTACCATTAAGGCGTGTCGATAGAAGAAAAAAAATTTCCAGGGCTGGTCCAGGTGATTCTACTCACCTTATCCTTATTGGTCCTTTTTAAATGTTCGGAGCAGGAAAAGGAGTCGGAAAGGTCAAAGACAATCCGGATACTTACCAACAACCATGCAAAAGACTGGATGATTGAATCAATTTATGTTGACGATGTGGCCAGCCCAATATCAACCTGTGACAGTTCCTATACGCTCACCTTAATATCAGATTTTACCTGGGAAGAGATTTATCGGAATTTTTCATGCTACAATAAAAATAATGGCACATGGGCTTTAAATGATGAAAATAATGTAATCACGATTCAATTCATTGATCAATTCAGCAGTCAACTGCTAGAAAGAAAATTCGAATTGCTTGAATTAACTGACAATTATTTTTCTTATCAATATGTACAGAATAATGCATTGAAACGAATCAGGCTCACGGAGAGATGAGTAATAAAATTATCACTCAACAATAAATTCCTGTATAAATTCCATTTTTTCAGACGGCACAAAAAAACAATTCCTTATTCCATCATCTTCTTTTCTAATAATAGTCTCTCGCTTTTCTAAACCATGAAGTACAGGAACAAAAAATTGATAATGATACTTGCTGAATATTTCTTCAAGTTCAGCCTCAATGGTATTAAACAATGTTTCACATATGATAATTGGTCTCAATTGTTCTAGAACAATTCTTGATTTTTCAAGAATCTGATGCTCTGTACCTTCGGTATCAATCTTTATAAGGTCTATTTCAGTAATATTATTTTTTCTGATATATTCATCTAATGTCATCGATTTTACATGGTTTACATGGTATTTTCTTCCTTTAGTCTTAGTTCCGGCATTGCTCTCACCGGCCAAATTGTATTTGAGATATTTATATTTGACATTGTGGATTTCATAAAATTCAATCATACCATCAATATTTGAAAGTGCAAGTTGCTCAGCCTTAATATTCGAAAAATTGTTGATGTCAATATTTTCCTTGAAATAATGAAAAGGACCTTCTGCCGGTTCAAATCCAACGATTTTAATGCCCGGGTTTTCCAGTGTGCCTAATAAGGAGTAATACCCGATATTTGCTCCAATATCAAAAAATGTATTGATCTTTTTAATTACCCTAATAAAAATACTCGTATACTCAAATTGTTCATAACCGCCCTCCCAAAAAAGTAAGTGTGTTAAATAATTCGTCTGATTAGTTTTTATTTTAAGTACCTTACCTTCTTTATTCACAATTTTCAATATACCTGAGGGTGGGATCCTGATTTTCTTTGGTAAGATGGGAAAGAGAAATCGATTAATATTTCGCAAAATGAAATTAACGTCTGGATGATAAATGATTTTGTAAACTAATTCCACCATTATTAAAAAATTTCTTGTTTAAATTTTCGGATTATTTTCTAAATGGAATTCACGAGCAGATTGATAGTACCATTACCTCTACTTTCCAATATTTAGATTGATCCTACCAATATCTCAACAATCCTTTCCGCTGTTTTACCATCCCATTTCTCCGGATTTTTTCCCTTTTTTGGATTTTTAAGAACTTCATTGATCAATTGATCCATATTTTGAAAATCTGCGCCACCCAGATAATTAGTACCAATATCAATAGTGATTGGTCGTTCAGTATCATCTCTTGCTGTAATACACGGAACATTCATAAAGGTACTTTCTTCCTGTATTCCTCCACTATCGGTAATAACAAGCTTTGCATCTTTAACCAACGACAAAAATTCTAAATATCCTATGGGTTCCGTTATTATTATGTTTGCATCGAGTAAATGTGCCAGATCAAATTTTTCCATATTCTTCCTGGATCTAGGATGAATAGGAAAAATAATCTTTTCTTTTCCAGATATTCGGGCAAGCAATTTCAATAATTCCTTTAGCCGACCCGGATCATCAACATTTGATGGCCGATGAAATGTGACCAATACATATTCTTTCTTATTCAGGTTGTAATAACTGTGGGCATTAACCATTTCGATTTTGTCCATGAATTTGATCAAGCTGTCAATCATGATATTGCCGACAAAAAATATCTTTTCTTTTTGAATCCCCTCTTTTTTCAGGTTTTCAATGCCACTTGGTTCACTTACAAAGAGAAAATCCGCCAAAGTATCAGTTACAATCCTGTTTATTTCTTCCGGCATATGCCTATTAAAACTTCTGAGACCCGATTCTATATGCGCCAATTTAACTCCAGCTTTTGATGCAACCAGACTACATGCCAGGGTAGAATTCACATCACCAGGCACAATAACCAGATCTGGTTTTTCACTCACAAGAATTTCCTCAAATGCAATCATAATTCTCGCCGTTTGCTGGGCATGAGAACCACCGCTTATTCCAAGATTAAATTCCGGTTCTGGCAATTCAAGTTGATTGAAAAATATTTCAGACATTTTTTTGTCAAAATGCTGCCCAGTATGACAAATTATATGATCAATACTGTGTCCATATTTTAGAAATGCCCTATGCAAGGGAGCTATTTTGATAAAATTTGGCCTGGCACCAACAACAGAAATTATTTTCTTTTTCAAAATGCTTTTAATCTTCAGAAGTTAATTCCATATACTTATCAATCATTGGCTTTACAGTCGAATGCCAATTGTATTTGTTAAAAATAGCTTTTTCACCATTCTTTCCCAGATTTGCTCTTTTATTCTCATCAAGGTATAATTCCATAATGCAATCAGCAAGGGCCTTAGGATCATCATATTTATAAATTAATCCACATTGCTCCTCCTCAATAATTTCCTGAATGTACCTGCAATCTGAAGCAACAATCGGCTTCCCAAAATACATAAAATGAAATAGCTTATTGGGACTTGTATTATCCGTATGCTCTGTTTTAATATGAGGAATCATGCAAATATCTGTATTCTTCATATATGATATAAGCATAGATTGATTTTGCCATCCTTCAAAAGCAACATTTTCCCATATATTGAGTGTTTCAGCTTTAGATTTCAAATTGTTAAGAAAAGTTCCATCCCCCAGCACAACTAATTTTATATGTTGAATCTTCTCTTTAAGGAGATGAACTGCATCGATCACATATTGGATGCCTCTCTGTTCGCTTACGACACCATATGACAATAACACAAAATCATCAGCAAATTTTTGCTCAATAACCAGATCATTATTTTGGCTGGCTTTGAATTCATCGACATCAATCGTATTTGGAACAAGTACAAATGTTTTATGCGAATTCAAATTATTCCTCAATCGTTGAATCATCCCCGATGCTGTACAAATTATTATATCGGCATTATTTAACCATTCTTTTTCCAACTTATACCACTTTTTGATACTTATCAGGTATCTATTTGGAAATCTTTTCACATGTTCCTGACCTGCAACCATTGCAGGATAGTTTTCATGCATATCTGCAACAATTTTTACCTTCCGCTTTTTTTTGATCTCATCAATTGTACAACACAGTGGCAAGTCGTGAATATGAAGTATATCAATATTTCGGCTCTTGATCAACCTCCCAATGTTATTCAACCATAGATATTTATAAATGGGAAATGTTTGTATGAGCCCCAATATTTTATTGAAAATGATTTTGTTCAGTGAAAAACGAAATATATATATGCCTTTATATTCTTCCTTTTTTGATCTCTTCCTAAAAGTGGGACACAGGATTGAAACGTTAAAACCATTCTGAATTAATGATAATGCTTCTTTTTCCACACGGTCATCACTGGGGAATTCCTTATCAAGAACCATTAAAACATTCTTCATGAAATATGTTTAAAGTGAAAATTCCAGGATGGTTTCAACAATGAATTCAATCTCCCGCTCTTCAAGCTCTGGAAACAAGGGAAGGGAAAGGACCTCATTTTGAATCATCCCTGCAACGGGAAATTCATCCATTGTATGGTTAAAATCTTTGTAAGCTTCCAAAAATGGCAAAGCGCATGGATACTGGATGGTCGTGGAAATACCATTTTCCTTCAGGAAATTCATTAGTACATTTCTCTTTTTTGTCCTGATTACAAACAGATGAAATACATGTTTATTACTATTCTTAATTGTGGGTAAAATTAGTGGGCTTCTTTTTAGTAATCGCGAATACTTTTCAGCACGTGAAATTCTGGATGAGGTCCATTCATCAAGATATTTTAATTTAACATCCAATATAGCAGCATGAATACCATCCATTCTGGAGTTGCGGCCTTCAATCAGATGGGCATGTTTCTGACCAGACTGACCATGCTGAGCAATCATCCTGGCCTTGTCGGCAATCTGCTGATCATTGGTGATCATTCCTCCAGCATCCCCAAATGCACCAAGGTTCTTTCCCGGGAAAAAACTGAACGAGGCTGCGTGACCAAATGTACCAACCTTTCTGCCTTCAATTTCTGCTCCATGCGCCTGGGCACAATCTTCAAGAACAAATAAATTATATTTTTTAGCTATTCTGATAATTGCATTCATATCAGCCGGATGTCCATAAAGATGGACTGGTATGATCGCTTTGGTTTTCTCAGTAATTTTCTCTTCAATCAATCCGGGATCAATACCATAATACGCTGGTTCAATATCGACAAATACAGGTGTAGCGCCAACGGTAGATACAGCCTCTGAAGTTGCAATCCATGAAATGGCGGGCACAAGTACTTCATCCCCTTTTCCAATGCCCATGGATTTAAGTAGAATTTCAATTGCATCTGTCCCGTTACCACAGGCAACACAGTGGTTTACGCCTATATATTGGGCAAAATGTGCTTCAAACGAGTTTACAAACGGATTGCTAAGATTCCCAATGAAGGCACTGCTTTCAATCACCTGTTGAATAGCATCATCAAATTCCTGCTTATATTTCCGATACTGTCGATTTAGATCAACAAGCTTTATATTCATTCCTGTGCAATATCTTTTACAAATCGGGCCGGATTTCCGGCATATATTCCTTTCTTAATAATATCTTTGGTGACAACTGCACCGGCGCCAATGACTACATGGTCTGCAATTGTTACGGGTAAAATTGTGGCATTGGTACCAATAGAAACATGGTTACCTATTTTAGTCTCCCCCCAAAGCTCTCTTTTACCACCAGCGGGCTTTCCCTTTATGAACTTATCATTTACGAATTTAACCCCATGTGATATAAAGCAATTCTCTCCAATTGTTACTAATTCGCAAATAAACGCATGGGATTGGATCTTACAATTTCTCCCTATTTTTACACTTTTCTGGATTTCTACAAATGGTCCAATAAAACAATCATCCCCAATTTCACAACCGTAAAGATTCACGGGATGGACAACATTCACATTTGATCCGAATTTCACATCAACAATACCAATTTCTCTCTTGATATATTCCATTTATTTTATGGCCTGGTAAATTTTATGTATCATTTCAACGGTCTTCAATCCTTCAAAACCATTCGTGGCAATTACACCTTCATGATGCAATACATCGATTACATTGGCATAAACCTTATCATGATTCGACATGGAACCTTTATACTCACCATAGTTGTTGGGAGGATTGCCTGGCGGCAGATCTTTTATTTCATAGTTCTCAAAATGTTGGTATTCCAATTCATTTAAATATTGACCACCAATTTTCACTGTACCCTTTTCACCAAAAATTGATATTGATCCTTCCATATTTTTCCCGTAGCTATTCACAGTATAGTTGATGGTTCCCAAAATGCCGTTATAAAATCGCACAGTCACCATTCCAGTATCTTCAAATTCAATTATATTTTTATGATCATAATTTGCACTGTATCCCATCGCTTCACTGATATCACCAAAGAAATAATACAACAAATCAATAAAATGACTGAATTGTGTAAATAATGTGCCTCCGTCCAGTTTAAGTGTACCTTTCCAATCTGAAGATTTGTAATAATTGGGATTACGGTTCCAAAAACAGTTTAATTGAACGCTGAATATGCTACCAAAACGTCCCTCATCAATGGCTTTTTTCACTGCTTGAACTGGGGGATTAAACCGATTTTGTTTGACAATAAAAAGACGCTTATTCACATTTAATGCCTCATTGATCATTTTTTCCGCATCGACCACAGATGTCGCCATAGGTTTTTCACATAATACGTGATATCCGTGTTTCAATGCTTTAATGGTATGCTCCGGATGGAGTCCATTTGGAGTACAGATAGATACCACATCCATATCTTTGTCTTCCAACAAAAAATCATCGATATCAACATAAGTGTTGCATTTATATTTATCCTCAAAATATTCCAATCGCTCATGTTTTATATCACATACTGCCACCAACTCACCCTGATTTTGAATGTGCTCGGCATGACGCTCGCCAATTCTCCCACAACCGACGATCCCAAATTTTACTTTCATTTGATTAATTTGTTTAAAAAATCCGCCATTTCCCCTGTAATATTTCTTCTCGAATACTTTTCAAGATTTTTAGGTTTTACCTTTAAAGTACCTTGTTTGTACGCTTTATAAAGTGTAATTAATTTTTTCTTTAATCCATTTTTATCTTTAAAGTCCGAAATTACACCAGTCCCGGTATCTTTCAAAATCCTGGCCAGGTCCCCATCTTCCGGACCAATCGCCAGTATTGGCCTTCCGGATACCAGATATTCAAATACTTTACCCGTAACCATACCTTTAGAATCTCCGGTTTTATTTACGGTTAATAGCAATACCTGTGAATTTTTCTGCAACTGGATAGCTTCTGTATGGGAAACTGATTCCTTCAATTCGACGAATGAAGAAAGCCCTTTTTCAGTCAAATCACTCAATATATCCCGATCTGTTTTACCTATAAGATGCAATTCAAAATCATTCCCGAAATCGTTATTTTCTTTAATTGTCTGATTGTAA
>Ga0209536_100005528_pt1 | contig 19588 bp, 18 predicted proteins | sample DeeMarSeWOR28_12_FD_187461 | JGI IMG/M metagenome (GOLD analysis project Ga0209536, IMG submission 187461) | Marine sediment microbial communities from White Oak River estuary, North Carolina - WOR-2-8_12 (SPAdes) (version 2) | ecosystem: Environmental > Aquatic > Marine > Intertidal zone >...
ATACAAGGTCTTCTATGGATCCACCTCTTTTGCCAGTGAGCTTGCCGATCGGGCCAAAAACCCCTATGTCTTTGTTTCAGGACCTACCTATAGCGACATGGTCGGTATTCTCCTCAAGTACATCTCGCAACAAAAACCCGGTGCAAAGGTCGCCTTTTTTTACAGCAACACGGAGTTTGGCAAGGACCCCATTCCTTTTGGCAAAGACATGGCCCAGCAACTCGACCTCGAGCTGGTGGCGGAGCTGGTCGACAAACCCGGGGCGGTGGATGTCACTCCGCATGTCATTGAGCTTAAAAGGAAAAAGCCCGATTATCTGATCATCCATGGATTCGTTCTTTCTCCCGTTCCGGCCCTGCTGAAGGGGTGCAAGGACATGGGTGTCCAGGTGATTCCGATGGCAACTTTTTGGGGAATGGGAAAAATGGTGCTCGACAAACTGGGTCCCCTGGCGGAAGGGTTCACGGGCGTGATGCAGTATACCTATTACTGGTATGATGTGCCCGGAATTGGTGAGATGAAGGCCTTCAATGCGAAGCACCATCCCGAAGTAAAACACCGCACCACATACTACACCCAGGGATGGTTTACCGGAATGATCTTCGCAGAGTGTCTGAAGCGCGCAGACGCGGCCGGAAAGTTGAATCGGGAAGGACTCGCCGACGCGCTGGCATCGATCCAGAACTGGGATGTGGGCGATTTGATCGCACCGGTGTCCTTTAAAAATAACAAGATCCCAGTGGCTAAAGTCTGGCAGGCTGATGTGAATAAGAAGGTCTATGTGCCCATATCAGATTGGATCTATTTAGACTAGCTTGAGCGGAAACCATCATTGTGTATGAACGATTGGATCGGCGTCCATATGGGACGCCGATCCAGGGCGATTTTACGCCCTGAGGGGCAATCCGGCAGGGGGAAAAAGGGGCACCATGGCCGAAGAAACGATACCGGCCCTTTTAAGGAGAAACGCACGTCGACATGGCGACAGCAAGGTGGCCATTCGAGAGAAGGAATTTGGCATCTGGCAATCGGTTACCTGGAAGGGCTATTATGAAAATGTGCGGGATTTTGCCCTCGGGCTTCACTGCCTGAATTTCAGGCGGGGCGACAGCCTCGCATACATCGGAGACAACCGACCTGAAGGTCTTTATGCTGAACTGGGTGTCCAATCCCTGGGAGGGGCTATTGTGGGAATCTACCCCGACAGCCATCTGGAGCAAGTGGAATATATCATTAACCACTCAGACTCCATCTTCGTGGTTGCCGGTGACCAGGAGCAGGCAGATAAGATCCTCGACATCAAGGACAAATGCCCCAAACTAAAAAAGGTTATTGTCGATGATCCCAAGGGTATGCGGAACTATGATGATCCACTCCTGATCTTTTTCAAAGATGTTCAGAAAATGGGCCAAGAGCTGGCTGAAAGAGAACCCCGGCTTTTTGAGGAGATGATTGCAAAGGTATCTCCCGACGATGTGGGCATGATCAATTACACCTCGGGCACCACAGGATTACCGAAGGGCAGTATGATCACTCAAAAGAATATGGTCAGCGTGGCCAAGGCCCAGGATCAGGTGGACCCTGCTTCCGAATACTTCGAATATGTCTCTTTTCTTCCCTTTCCCTGGATCGGCGAGCAGGAATTTGGAGTCTACTGGCCTTTGTATAAGGCCTTCACCGTTAATTTTCCGGAAAAGGTCGAAACCGTCCAGGAGAACATCCGGGAAATCGGCCCCCACATTCTACTCGCACCGCCCAGGATCTGGGAAAAGATGTGTTCCGAAATCCAGGTAAAGATCCAGGATTCGGTCTGGATCAAGCGACTGATTTACAGGGTCTTTCTGTCTGTGGGCTATAAAATGGCCGATTTCAAACTCGAGAGAAAGGCGCCGCCACTGGTTTGGAGACTCCTGAACGGGATCGCCTTTTTTTTACTTTTCAGATCCCTCAAAAATTATTTTGGCCTGACCCGCCTTCAGCATGTGTACACGGGGGGGGCGCCGCTTGGCCCCGAAATCTTCAAAATGTTTCAAGCCCTAAACGTCAACATCAAGCAGGCCTATGGCATGACAGAGCAGACGGCCGCTTCTATAATGCACCGCACCGACGACATCCGCCTGGATACGGTCGGTAAACCGCTGCCGGGCCTGGAGTTCAGAGTCTCGGATACAGGAGAGCTCTTATCCAGAGGGGATACCATCTTCAAGGGTTACTACAAGAATCCAGAGGCTACAGCTGAGGCGCTTCGGGATGGGTGGTTTCATTCAGGAGATGCCGCCCTAATTGAAGAGGACGGACACATCATCATCATCGATCGCATGGCCGACGTCATGAAGCTGATGGATGGCAGTAAATTTTCACCCCAACTCATCGAAAACAAATTGAGATTCAGCCCCTTCATCATGGATGCCGTGGTGGTAGGACAGGAAAAGCCCTTTATCGCTGCCATGATCGCCATTGACATGGGCAACGTGGGCAAGTGGGCGGAAAACAATCAGATCCCCTATACGACCTTTACAGATCTTTCCCAAAAGGAGGAGGTCTATGAGCTCATTGCCAAAGAAATAACCAAGACCAACGAGTCTCTGCCCAAGGTCGCCAAAATCAAGAGATTTGTCCTCTTATACAAAGAACTGGATGCAGATGACGATGAATTGACCAGAATCAGGAAGGTCAGGAGAAGATTTGTCGCCGAAAGATATCAAGATCTGGTCGCAGCCCTGTATGGAGATCAACAGGAGCTTGAAGTGGAGGCGGATATCCGCTACAAGGATGGTAAGGGATTTCGCATGAAAACCCTCGTAAAGATCAAACAGGCGGAACCCTTGGAGTAGAAGAAAATCGTGGATCGTAAGGAAGACTATCAACTCAGGGTAGAAGAGGTTTACCTCAGGTTCGGGGGATTGGTGGCCCTCAACGAAGTGAGCATCGAGGTTAAGAAAGGTGAAATTTTCTCTGTCATCGGACCCAACGGGGCCGGCAAAACCTGCCTGCTTAATTGTATTAATCGCTTTTATCATCCGGAAAAAGGTAAGATCTTATTTGAAGGTCAGGACATCTCCCATTTAAAAGCCCACAGAATTGCTTCGCTGGGGATTGCCCGCACATTTCAGAATGTGGAACTCTTTGGCCATATGAGCGCCCTGGACAACATCAAACTGGGGGGCCACGTCCATTTGAAGTCCGGTTCCCTGGCAGGCGGTCTATACTTTGGTAGGAGCAAAAATGAAGAGATGGTCTTCAGGAAATGGATCGAAGAAAGGATTATTGACCTTTTGGAGATCGAGCATATCAGGAAAAAGACTGTTCACACCCTCCCTTACGGGCTCCAGAAGCGCGTGGAACTGGGAAGAGCTCTGGCCATGAGACCCAAAATCCTGCTTCTGGATGAGCCGGCCACAGGGATGAATCTGGAAGAGACCGAGGACATGGCCCGTTTTATACTGGACATCAACGAAGAATGGGATATCACCATTATTTTGATCGAACATGATATGGGGGTGGTCATGGATATCTCGGACAGGGCCTGCGTCCTGGATTTTGGCCAGAAAATCGCCGAGGGCAAACCCGAAGAAATCCGCCACAACGAGCATGTGATCAAGGCCTATCTGGGAGAAGAAGACCTCACATACTCAAGACTTGGGGCATAGGTTGCCAATGGAACCGTTGCTCAACGTCAACAACATCGAAGTCATCTATCACAACGTGATCCTGGTGCTCAAGGGCATGTCCCTCAAGGTAGAGGCGGGACAGATTGTGACCATCCTGGGCAATAATGGAGCGGGCAAGACCAGCACGCTAAAGGCCATTTCAGGATTGTTGAAATCCGAAGATGGAGAGGTCACCGATGGACACATCTCGTTTATGGGCAGCCGGATTGACCGGAAATACCCCGAGGAGATCGTACGCATGGGGATTTTCCAGGTCATGGAGGGCAGAAGAGTATTTGAGGATCTGACGGTGGAGGAAAATCTGATTGCCGGGGGGCACACCATAAAACGGCGCAGCTGGCTAAAAAAAGACCTGAGTGCTGTGTACGCCTATTTTCCCAGACTCAAAGATCGCAGGAAAATTCTGGCAGGTTATATCAGCGGCGGCGAGCAGCAAATGCTGGTCATTGGCAGGGGGCTGATGGCCTCACCCAAACTAATGCTCCTGGACGAGCCCTCCATGGGATTGGCTCCCCTGCTGGTCGCCGAGATATTTGGGATCATCCAGCGCATCAACACCGACGAAGGCGTTAGTGTTCTGCTGGTCGAGCAAAACGCACGTCTGGCCCTCAACATCGCCAGCCACGGCTATGTCATGGAAAACGGCCGCATTGTGCTGGACGATACGGTGGAAAAGCTCAAGGAGAACGAAGACGTCAAAGAATTCTATTTGGGACTGACAGAAGTTGGAAAAAGAAAGAGCTACCGCGATGTCAAGCACTATAAACGCCGCAAACGCTGGCTCAGCTAGTTTCCATTTGAATGAAGACGATTTTGCAATAGTCAAAATTAATGATATCGTAAAAGGTCTAAATTCGTCATGCCGGTCCCGGATCAAGTACGGGATGACGGATCCGGCATCCAGAACATACTAAAATCACTGGATTCCGATCTTTGAGATTGTGTCGTAATTAGCAAAACCAGGCTTTTGCTGTTTTTTTTGAATTACGACACAGTCTCCTTTGTCGAAATGACGCTTTCCAAAAATTTGAATAATAATCAAATCCGAGTGAGGCTGTTATCATAGTTAAAGATCTTGTTCATTTTTAAGATTTTTTCGAAAATGTCGATGCATTATTAATAATTCAATTAATCCCCATGCAAAAAAGCGTCGAAAAGGATAATAATAATAATGGAACCAAATAATCTCGTTGTTTTAGGTGTCACGGGAGGACTCAGTCTTTTCTTTCTGGTATCGGGCATCAGAGGTCTTTTTCGGGGATGTATTACCGTGGTCAACCCAAATAGCCCATCCGGATGGCCAGGATTACTCGGTTTCGTTGGTTATAAAAAATGATAACCTACTCCTTATAAAAAGTTTTTGAAAATTACCATTATCGCTGCAAGTGTATCATTATTCGTTGTGATTACCGCGGCGATCGTTCCTCGCTTGCTCTCGGCGTCAACTCAATCTGAAAGTTAGCTGAATTAAAATGAGAGCGTTATACGAATTTTGGATTAGCGATGAGTCGTCCGGGGCGATAGAAATTACAGATGCTCCAACAGTCAGATTTCAGATACTGCGCGAATCAAACGCGAAGCTTCTATATCGTAAATCCTTCGAAAGCTATAAAGAATTCAAGCGTTTTTATGAAGATTTTTTCTTTGAAGGACTTAAAGACCAATTACAACTAATAAATATTTCTGCCAACGAATTCCTTTTGTATGAATATCCTTTTCATGAAGACAACCTTCATCGATTTAAAAAAGAAATAACCAGCTAACAATCGGCTGAAGCTAACGGGAGAAAATTGCGGGATTTCACGTAAAAGACCGTGTTAGATTGGAGTTCATATGGCCCGCAGCTTAGCCGAAGAGTTAGGCACTTGAATTGTGCGGATCGACGGTCATGATTATGCATTTCTCATCGCAATTCTCGACTTTCATCTTTGCAGCAGCCATTGCTCTGGTAGGTTGCTCCGGGCCCCCCTGGGAACCACCGCTCCCTGGCTCGGTATTGGCCGAACGTTCGAGTCCTGACAAAAGCCTTTTGGCAAGGCTCATCGCGGCGGAGGCCCAAGGAACGTACACCCTCGAGGTGCGCGATGTCCGAAAAGGCGATGTTCTCGCTGAGCGAACCATTGCGGCCCCCGTTGGCTACCACGCGCACATTGCGTCGTTAACGTGGAGTGAGGACAGTCGAATTGTAACGGCTACAATTAACCATGATTTTGGTGAAGACAACAGAGTGTTCGATCTACGTACCGAGCCTCCCGATGCTTAATAACCCGCTGAAGCTGATGTTCGGCCTTAGGCCGCTCGCAGCTTAGCAACAACGTTATCCATCAACTATGTTTCTATCGAAGATTAAATAGGTATGTGCAACCCACACTTCGGCTGAATTGTGGATAACGGCTACTATAGAACAGCAGCGATTTTTACATATATCATTTGCTAATCTGATAAAATTTCCCGCAAAAAAATTCCCTGGTCTTTGGCTATATTTTCTGCTTCAGCCACAACGGTTTCATAATCTTCGGGGTAAAAGGGTGGGGAAAGGGCGGCTCTTTTGCATTCATTTGCTACACATTCGGCAAATGCCGTTATCATGCCTAAAATAAACGATCTGCGATCGATTGTTTTAAAGCTCATTACATCGTTTTTATACCCATTCATTGTCATAAGCCTCTGGCGGTTAAAATATAAAAATTGTAGACTTCTAATTTTTCTCCTCCCTTAAATCCCTCCGACTCGGCCGAGCTCGTCGCGGGCCACCAGGGGAGGGAAATTAGAATTCCTCTCCCTTATAATTCACAAGAACTATCACCGCCCAGATACGCCTCCTGCATGATCTCATTGCACAGCAAATTTTGGGCAGTATCCGCCAGAACAATGGAGCCGGTTTGGAGCACATAGCCGCGGTCCGCAATGGATAGGGCCATATTCGCATTTTGCTCAACCATAAAAATTGTCGTACCTTGCCGGTTGACATTCTGAATCAGTTCAAATTGCTGGTCGACCAGAAGCGGTGAGAGTCCCATCGAAGGTTCATCCATTAGGAGAATATCCGGATTGGAGAGCAAGGCGCGACCCATGGCCAGCATTTGCTGTTCACCGCCACTTAGAGTGATACCGGTCTGATTGATTCTTTCTTTTAACTTAGGAAAAAGTTCAAAAACTTTTTCCAGATCTTTTTTGATCTTATTTTTGTCTTTCCTGAGATAGGCACCCATCTCCAGATTTTCGAGGACCGTCATGCGAGGGAATATTCTGCGGTTTTCGGGGACAATGGCGACTCCTTTTGAAATAATATATTTGGTGGGCTTTCCGTCGATCCGCTCACCTTTAAGTTTGACAACACCTTTTTTAATTTTGCACGCTCCCAGGATTGTTTTCAGCGTTGTGGATTTACCCGAGGCATTGCCTCCCAAAAGGCACACCAGTTCACCCCTGTCGACTTGGAGATTGATGTTATACAGCGCCTGAATATTGCCGTAATAGGTGTCCACGTTTTCGAACTCTAAAATGGGAGTCATATTCATATCTGAACATTTGATTTCGGATTTCGGAATGCGCCAGCCTGCCATCGCCTGGAGCGAAGGCGACTGACGGGCAGGTCGTAACTCGCAATCCGTTTAGGGTCTTTTCCTTCCAAGATACGCCTCAATTACTTGTTCGCTTTTTGCAACATCTTCGTAGCTTCCTTCAGCGATTTTTATGCCGTAATCAAGGGCAATTACCCGATCCGAGATCGTCCGCACGACATTCAGCTTATGCTCGATAAGCAAGATGGTATATCCGAAAACATCTCTTAGTGTTTTAATGAATTCGGTTATTTCGATTGTTTCCTGCGGATTCATGCCAGCCGAAGGTTCATCAAGTAATAGAATCTTGGCATCTGTCGATAGGGCGCGGGCAATTTCCATGCGTCTGCGGTTGGCATACGAAAGGAACATGGCTTGTTGATCGAAGCGATAGCCGGTGAGCCTGGCGCCGAAAAGACCTAAAACTTCTTTTGCCTTTTGGTCTGTTTCTTTCTCCTCTTTTTTATGCAAAGGCAAATGAAATAGGATGGACAAAGGGCCTGCTGAGGTGCGGCAGAATTGGCCGACCTTGGCATTGTCCAATACACTCATTTTGTTAAACAGTCGCAAATTTTGAAATGTTCTGGATATCCCTGCTTTGACAATCTGGTGCGGTTTTAATCCGGTAATCCCCCTTCCTTCAAAATAGATCGAACCGATGCTCGGTGGATAGATACCGGATATCAGATTAAACAGCGTTGTTTTACCGGCCCCGTTCGGGCCGATAATACTTAGGATTTCTCTTTCGTGTAAAACCAAACTTAAATCATCGACGGCTTTAATGCCTCCGAAATCCATGGTCACATGTTTAAGTTCAAGGATTGCTCGACTGCTTTTTATATATTGCGGTTTGCTTTCGGTGATTTCCAGGGGTTTGGCATTTTCGTCATAGTACAACTCCGTGGAGGCCTTGAGCCGATCGGTTTGGTCTTTATCCGGTCGAATTTTCTTTTTTAGCAGAAAACCGACTTCGCCCATAATGCCCTGAGGTCGTAACGCCATCAGAACGATCAAGATCAAACCATAGGACATCATGCGGTAGGCTCCATATTCTCTGAGAAACTCGGGCAATATGGAAAGAAGGACAGCTCCCAGGATCACGCCGGTGATGTTGCCGAGTCCGCCGAGAATGACCATGCAGTAAACGATAACCAGTTGGGGAAAATCAAAATTGTTGGGAAATACGGAATCCTGAAACGAAGCAAACAATGCGCCGGCAGCTCCGGCAATGAAGGCGCCTCCGGCAAAGGCCATCAGTTTCATCCAGGTGGTATTTACCCCGATGGCTTCGGCGGCCAGTTCATCCTCACGTATGGCTTCCCAACCCCTGCCGAAGCGCGAGCGTTTGATCCGGAACGAGCCGATAGTTGCAGCCATCGCAAAAAACCAGACAAGATAAGCGTAAGCCAGCGGCGACATCATCCTGAAACCGAAAAGATTTATGGCGTCAAAGCCAAATATGCCGTTGACGCCGCCTGTAATATTTATCGGAGTATCCAGGTTGAGCAGCAAGAGTTTAAAGATCTGTGCAAATGCAAGCGTCACGATGGCCAGGTAATCACCTTTTAGTCGAATACTGGTCGAGCCAAGGGCGATGCCGATTATCATGGTGAAAAAGGCGGCAATGGGCAAGACCAGAATAAAAGGCAGGTGAATGTCGAGTTGACTGGAGGACAGGAGTGCAAATGCATAACCGCCGATCCCAAAAAACGCCACGTAAGCCAGGTCAAGCAATCCCGCAAAACCCGCCACGACATTTAAACCCAGGGCCAACATGACCCATAAGCCCGTCATGGTATATATCCGCAGCCAGTAACTGCTCGGCATAATGTGCGGCGCTATGATGAGGACAACCGCACTAACTCCGCATAGCACAAAGCGATTGGGATTGCGCCATGAGAATGAATTTGAGTTACTTAAAGTGGCGGTGTTTGATTGATGGTGCATCAACTGTTATTTTTAAATTTTTGTGTTCAAGAAAATAAACTATATTTCTGAGTGTAACAAATTTTTGCATTCTTTATCTGGTCATTCCGCATTCGAAAATCAGACTTTTTCAGGCATTTTCTCTCCAACCAGGCCCCAGGGTCTGACGATAAGAACGGTAATAAGAATCACAAAGGCAACGACATCCTTGTAGGCAGAGGGCAGAAAGGTGACGGCTATGGCTTCGGAAAGACCAAGCAGGATGCCACCGAGCATTGCCCCGTAAATGTTTCCGATTCCTCCAAGCACAGCAGCCGTAAATCCTTTCAGGCCGGCTTGAAATCCCACATAATAATCGACTTGGGTAAAAAGAAGGCCGACCAATGTTCCGGCGGCTCCTCCAAGGGCAGATCCAATTAAAAATACCAGAACGATAATTCGGTTTACATCAATACCCATAAAGGAGGCGGCTTCAAGGTCTTGTGCCGTCGCTCGCATGGCTTTACCGATTTTGGTTCGTTTTATCATGATGGTCAAAAGACCCATAAGCAAAAAGGTGATGCCAATCACTAACGCCCGCATAAACGAAAAGACAATGGGGCCGATGTGAATGATGCGAAGGCTTTCGGGTATCAATGCAGAAATGTGAAAGAAGCGAACTTTGGCTCCTTGATAGGTAAGGACGATGTTCTGTAAAAAGATGGAGACACCCAATGCGCTGAGCAGCAGATTTATTCGTGGAGCGTTTCGCAGCGGGCGATAGGCAAATCGTTCGGCCATAAGTCCCGTTAGAGCGGATATCGCCATAGCAATAATAATCATGAGAGAGATGACCAGTGCTGCGCTGATCAGAACTTCATTGTTGCGGGTTAAAAGATGAAGTACCCACCAGCCGGCAAAACCGCCGATCATGTAAACCTCACCGTGGGCGAAATTGAGCATCCCCAAAATGCCGTAAACCATTGAATAGCCGATGGCAATCAGAGCATACACACCGCCCAACGTTAGACCGTTGATTAATTGCTGCGGTAGCTGTTGGAGGTATATTTCCATCTTATTTGCTCAGGCTGTCAACAACTCGTTTCCTCTACCTTTATGGCCTGCGACGAGCTCAGCCGCGTCGGACGTGATCCGGAGTTCGCCGGAATGACAACCCCTCAACCCATAAATTAGCGCTTTTGCCATTCAAGGGGGAGGGTTTTTAGCTGAATTGCAGAGGTTGTTTGACAGGCTATAAAGTGCACTAACCCGCCCCCCTCGCCTTGGGGTCTCACATGGGGGGTGAAGTACCTAAATTAATGTATTTTGTTTTTTAAAAATAGGAAAAAGGTCCTAACCAAATATATTTGGAAAGGACCTTTACTTGATGAGTTGATTTATTTTCCGGTCATGACCGTAATTTGTTTAAAATCCTTTCCGGCAACCTGGAAAAAATAAGTGGCGCCGCCTTGCAAATCACCCTTTTTATCAAAGGTGACCGGGAAGCCCAAGATGCCTTTGTAGTTTTGAATCTTGTGCAATTTTTCTACCACCTCTTTGCGGGTGATATCTCCGTCCTGGGCGGCCTGATCGATGGCGGTCAGCAAAATGTTCATCGCCTCATATGATGGCGGACCAAAACCGCTCAAGGTACCATATGTGCCCTCGAATTTTTTAACATAATTGGCGGCTGCGGGAATCGCATAAATATCCGGAGCAAAGTGATAGACATAAGCGCCTTCAGCAGCACCCTCGGCGGCTTCAATAAAGTCTTTCTTATCCCGGGCGCCTTCTGTTCCGAAAAAGATGGTGTCAATTCCGAGCTCTTTGGTTTGGCGCACACCGATGGCCTGATCCGGAGCGGTGGTGGCAATAAAGAAAAGCACATCGGGCTTGTAGGCTTTTACCTTTGTCAGGACCGCCGAGTAGTCTTTAGCACCTCCGACGATGGTTTCTTGCATGATATCGGTGATTCCCAATTTTTTCAGGCCGGCGATGGTCTCTTTTGACATATTTTCGCAGTAGGCTACTTTTTCATTCAACACGGCCACCCGTTTGGCATTCAGATTTTTTTTCATGAAAAGCGCGCAGTTCCAGCCGTGAGCATCGTTTCTGGCATTGACTCTGAAAAAGTGTTTGTAGTCTTGTTCGGTGAGTTCGGGTTTGGAAGCGGCTGTGGTGATGGTGGCCAGATCGGCTGCACCGTATATTTTTAGCGTAGCCTGGGCGATATGGCTCATCGGCGGGCCGATGACGCCGTACATCAGTTCGTCAGATACAAATTTATGCGCCACATTGACGCCTTGGGCCGGATCCATGGCATCATCGCCCATGATATGCTTGATCTTGACACCTTGAATTCCTCCTTTGGCATTCCATTCATCCACGGCAATCTGAGCCGAGTTGAAAATTTCCATACACGGTGCGGCGGCATCGCCGGTAAATGCGCCGGCATTTCCTACATGGATGCCCTTTTTGACATCAGCACTATAGCCGAATCCTGCAAAGCAAAAGACAACCAATATCGACAATGCGAGTATAATCGACTTTTTCATGATTCCCTCCTTTCGAGATTAAAAGTGTTGACTTAAATCAATAATCCCTCCTTTCTAATTTGGTATCGTATTGTTCCATTTTTCAATAAATTCTTATTTTCAAAACAAATATACCAGCAGCCTTCTAAAGTCAACGCCTGGAGCGAATCTGTTTCACCTTCTTTAAGGTTGACTCAATTTTTACCTCAGCCTATAGTTGTCGTTCTTAAAAATGAGGAGATTTTTATGAAGGGGGAGGCAAGATATCCATGCACAAACTAAAGGTGATCGTTGAAAAAATTGACGGGTATTGCAACCAGCCTGTCCTTGTCGGAGATTACTTTACGCTCGACGGCGGGAAAATAATGATCCCTGAGGGAAAGCATATTTGTATGTGGGCCTTGCAAAGCATGATGCCCATCTTTCCGTTGTTGCAAAGGGCTGAACCGAAAAAGGGCGATTGGACCAGCAAATCCGGCCAGGTATTTGTTTGCCCTGATCCCAAAGGAAAAGTTCATTACCGAATTGAGAGGATAACCGAAGAATGATCACCCTTGCGCTTGAAAAGTGTTCCGGATGCATGCGTTGCGAAGTTCATTGTTCATTTTTCCATTCCGGAAAAGTTGGACGCAGCGGGGCACGCATCAGAATCGTCAAAATAGAGGAGATAGGAATCGATTATCCGTTGGTCTGCCAGCATTGCCAGGAACGTTATTGCACCAAATGCCCGGAGAAGGCGATCGAGGTCGGTCCATTCGGACAAATTATCGTTTCACCGACACTGTGCACAGCCTGCGGCACCTGTGAGATCATGTGCCCCATTGGTGCCATTGAATTGTATGAAGAAATTCCTTATGTCTGCGATCTGTGTGGCGGTGATCCCCGATGTGTCAAAGCCTGTACAATGGATGCTATCCATTTTGAGCCGGAGGTCACTGAAGCGCTCAGTTTAAAGGAATTTAAAAAAGTTACCCGCGGGTTAAAACCTGATGAAAAGCGATTGCGTTACGCCACAAGGTGTTCACAAAATCTCAGAGACATGTGGGTTTCGGAAAGGAGAGGATAGATGCTGCACGGATATGGTGGACACATTCTCAAAGTGGATTTGACCTCGGGCCAAATTCAGCGTGAAAAAACAGATCCGATTTTCATGCTCAAGGTAATCGGTTGCCGGGGCTTAAATTCAACCCGCTTGTATGATGAGCTGAAGCGGGATATCGACCCGCTTTCACCGGAAAATTTATTGCTTATCGGCGTGGGACCGCTTACGGGAACGCTTTTGACTGCTTCAGCCTATATGACCATATCCGGCAAATCGCCGTTGACGGGAATCTTAGGCGATTCGGCCGCCGGTGGGTTTTTTGGTCCTGAACTCAAACAGGCCGGTTATGATCAGATTGTGATGAGCGGCCGATCCGAGCAACCGAGGTATTTGTTGATCGCCGACGACCACATCGAACTTCGCGATGCGCGTCATTTGTGGGGAAAAGATATCTGGCAAACTACGGCAGCAATTCGCAAGGAACTCAACGACAATGCCCTCCAGGTTGCCGCCATCGGGCCGGCCGGAGAAAACCTGGTGAAATATGCCACCGTAGCCTGCAACAATTCCCGGATGTGCGGCCGCACCGGTATGGGGTGTCTTTTCGGATCCAAAAATCTGAAAGCGGTGGCCGTGCATGGAACCGGGCGATTGACCGTTGCTGATCCGCCGGAATTTATGAAGCTTTGCCGGGAGCTGGATCACAGAATTATGACCCATCCCGAGTATAGCCGGCGCAGGGATATGGGATCGAACTTGCTGATGAAAGCTCTTAATGGTATCGGGATTCTGCCCACCAATCATTTCCAGGATGGCGTGTGCAACTATGTGGATCGTATCAGTGGAGAAACCCTTGCCGCAAAGTATAAAGTCAAAAATAAATCCTGTTTTAACTGCAATGTTCATTGTTCCAGATATTATTTAACAAAAGAAGCAGAGGCTGAGGGTCCGGAGTATGAAACCCTTTGCAGTTATACCTCTCGAATTGGTATCGATGATCTTGAATTTGCCCTCAAAATGAATGCGTTTCTCAATCGGATGGGCATGGATTCGCTCAGTTCCGGGGAAACCATTGGGTGGGCCATGGAATGTGTGCAAAGAGGATTGTTGACTAAAGATGATTTTGACGGACTCGAGTTTACCTGGGGCAATCGCAAAACTGTTGAAAAACTGCTTCACATGATTGTTCGCAGAGAAGGCATCGGAGACGCCTTTGCCGAAGGCACCCTAAGCCTCGCACGTCGCTTTGGAAAGGGCACCGAGGAGTATGCTCTCCAGGTAAAAGGGTTGGATATTATTTGCGGCGATCCCCGCGGCATCAAAGCCTTTGGACTCACCTATGCCATCGCCTCCAGGGGCGGAGATCATCTTCGAGCGGAACCGTTTTTTGAGCTGACCGAGCGCTATGATGAGGCTGAAAGACGCTGGGGTATTCCGGAGATTGCGGATCGGCTGGCAGATAAGGGTAAAGCTGTTTTAGTGGAGTATACCGAACGCCAGGCATTGCTTACCGATTGCCTGACGATGTGCAAAAATATCGGGCTGAGCATGGATGTGCTTGATTTTGATTTTGCTTCTTGGCTGCTGACTGCCGGTACGGGCCTTAAGTTCACGCCGGAAAAAGTCGATGAGGCGCTTAAAGGCGTAATTGAAAGAGATCGTCGGATGAATATCGACTTCGGCATCGATGCCGGTATGGATACCCTTCCAAAACGCTTCACCCATGAACCTTTGAAGAAAGGCGCTTCAAAAGGCCAGGTCGTTCCTGTGGACCGCATGGTCAAAGAATACTACAAAATCAAAGGATGGGATAAAAACGGGGTGCCAAAATAAGGATGTGGTGAGATATACAAATAAATTCCTCTGCGTACTCTGCGTCTTTGCGGTGAAAGGAAACGATAAAATGGCGTTTCGTTCTCAATCAAAAATTCGCTTTGGCGATATCGATCGTTCCGGGATTGTCTACTATCCCCGCTTCTTGCACTACTTTCACGTCGCGTTGGAAGAATTTTTCACCAGCGAACTGGATATGGAATATCATGACGTCATCGACAAATACCGCATCGGACTGCCCACCGTTCATCTGGAAACGGATTTCAGTAAACCTTTCAGTTACGGGGATGATATTGAGGTAGAAGTCCGAGTTTTGAAAATCGGTAAAACTTCCATCACCTTCGGTTACCGCGTTTTTAAACGAGGCGAAGCCGAACCGCGCATTGTCGGCCGCAATGTAACTGTCTGTTTAAAAATGGACACTTTCAAAAAGATGGAGATTCCGGATTGGCTGCGCCAACGGCTTGAAAAGCGGGTCTTATTATAAATATTAAATATTTCTTAAAATTTTAAATGTGAACAGCGTTATACCCCAATTAAATAAAAACCCATTGAGGATTATTCGTTATTTCTTTTTTCTTCCAATTGCCGATCCCCCTGAGCTCTGATTTTTACTTAATAAAAGATCGTTTAAACCTCAGGCAGAATTTTGTCAGTATAACCCAAACCATCAACCAGAATTGAGTTGTAGATATCAACTATTTCATTTTTAATTTTATCGTCCTCTTCTACCTGTGGGGGAGTCTGAGCGGTCATAATGCCGCTTTTTAACATACAGATCGTAATCTCTTCCGATTTGTCAAAGGTAATGCCGAACCGACCCGATGATTTTACGCGAAATCCCATTTTTTGGATAAATTTCTCCAATTTTTTTAAATCAATGCTGATGCGTTCATTTGGGGCAAAGATAAAATTTCGTCGCCCGTCCCTGGCACATGTTTCTTCAAAAAGCCGGTCGGCCACTTCTTCCGGCGGTCCAGAGGGTTTCAGACCGCACACCTTGCAGTTTTCTAAAGCCGACATGTCTAAGATATGAAATTCGAAATCTCTGAGATCAACATACAGCAGCTTGTTGAGCAACTTCGGCTCCTGGCCAATCAATACCCGTACCGCCTCAGAAACCTGCACGGAAGAAACAATGCCGATAACCGAAGGGTGGACGCCGACAACTCCGCAGGTCGGCAGATCTTCATCTTTGAGCCCGGGCATGAAACATTCGAGACAGAAGGTTTGGCCCGGCAGCAGGGTGGAAACATTTCCAAAAGCCTCGATCGCCGCTCCAAAAATATAGGGTATCTTAAGCCTGTTGCAGGTTCGATTGACAATGTAACGCGGCTCCGGCCTATCGAGACCGTCAATGACAACATCCATACCATCAATCAATTCTTTAGCGTTGATTGAATTCAGTGACTCCGGTATGGGGTCCAGCTCCACATCGGGATTTAGCCGGCTTAATTTTCGCCACGCCACCTCTACTTTCGGCTGGCCGATACATTCTGCATCATAGAGGTGTTGACGGTGAAGATCCGATCTGGAGACGATATCCCTGTCTACAAAACGCAGATACCCGATACCCATACCGACAAGCTTTAGGGCTATTGGTGAACCCAATCCGCCCACTCCGATAAGACACGCTTTGGCATTGCGAAGCTTGAGTTGCCCATCGTATCCGATGTCTGCCAGAACGACTTGCCTCGAATACGTTTCTAATTCTTCGTCTGTAAGCTCTTTTTTCATTTTAGATATGTCCTTTGATGTTTCAGAGGTTTCAGGTTTCGGGTGTCAGGCCTCAACGGTGCTAAATCCTGAAATAGGTACGAATTTATCAATCTGGTACCTAAAACCTGCCATTGAAGTCAACCAAAAATATTTATTTAGAGGCAATCACATGAAAACTTGTTGATAACAGTTCTCCATCTATTGACGGCCTATTTCCATTAGGATATTGACCAAATGAAATAGTTGGAACCCATATTGTGATGGGCTAACCATATTCACCTCTTCATTAAAAAGGAGGTATCGAATGCAAGATCAGATTGTCTTTGGTGATCAGATGATTCCGGTGAAGCTTCCTGAAAATGTTCAAAGTGCCCCTCCGGGGCTTTCCACCACGCTTGCCCCTGTGGATGATATCGAGGGGAGCATCCGAAGCGCGCTGCAGCAACCTTTAGGCCGACCTGCGCTCAGGGAGTTGGCCAAACCCAATTGGAAGGTCACCATTGCCTTTGATGATCCCACGGTACCGTGTTTTGCACCGGTCTGGGAGCCTGCCATTAAACTGGTGATTGATGAGCTTGAAAAAGCCGGGGTAAAACGATCCAAGATTAAATTACTTTGCGCCAACGGACTGCACCGCAAATTCACCCGCCGTGAACTGGCCCGGATCATCGGGGAAGACCTGGTCAAAGCGTTCGGATACCGGCTCATTTGCCATGATGCCGAGGATTTTGAAAATTTGACGTATCTGGGAACCACGCAATCGGGCTATGATGTGGAGATCAACAAATCGGTGACCGATTCCGATCTGACGGTTTATATCAATACGGTGGTCTGGCGGGGATTCAACGGTGGATGGAAATCCGTCTGCGTGGGATTGGCATCTTATCGGAGTATTCGGTGGCATCACACACCGGATGGCATGTCCATGTCGATGGAAAAAAACCGTATGCATGAAATGCTCAACGAAATGGGATCCGTCATTGAAGACAAACTCGGCAAAGAGCGAATTTTTAAAATTGAGACCGCTTTAGCCAATCCGCTGGAAGTCCATAAAGTTTGGGCGGGAGGGGTTTTTGAAACGCGACAGGCAGCCTTGGCGCTCATGCAATCTCAGCTAAAGCCCCGTCGTGAAATCATTGACAAAAAAGCAGATATTGTGTTGTACGGTATACCGAATTGGAGCCCGTATGCCGCTTTTTCCGTTATGAATCCGATCTTAACGCTGCTGTCCACAGGTCTGGGTTACTTCGGCGGTGTCATAGAGGCCATGGGAAAGCCCGGCTGTTCCGTTATATTGGTGAGTCCGTGCCCGGACCACTGGAACCACACGCATCATCCCACCCATCAGGAGATCTGGGACCGAATTCTTCCCGAATATAAAGACCCTTACGAAATTGCAGATGTATTCGAAGACGATTTTGCGCATCGCCCCGATTATATTTATAAATACCGATTTTGCAACGGATTCCACCCGATGCATGGGATCATGACCACCTATCCGCTGAAACGACTGCGCCATGCGTCCCGGGTGTTTGTGGCGGGAGCAGAACGCCCGTCTCTGATTCGGCACCTCGGATTTGAGCCGACGAAAACAGTTGAAGCGGCCATTCAAAAGGCTCTGGGAATCCATGGAAAGGATGCGTCCATTGTATTTGTCAGATATCCGATTCTGACTTATCGGCAGTAAAAGGGGAGGGGAGGCCTTTTGTCGGGAGTACATTTTCAGTGGTCCATTGTTTATTAGAATCACTAATATTGTCGGAAGCGCCTGCTACAATTGAACACATTTAGATAGGGTTATACCGATCGAATTTCCGGGTGGGCGTAAATTTCTTTCACACAGCGGAAGCCGAGCCAGTGCGCGCCGTTGACAGGATCCTCAGGAGTCCAGCGACAGGTTACTCTGACAAAGGTTGATGAACCCAGAAAGCATCCTCCCCGCATGGGCAATGTGTCTTCAAGCCATTTGCCCTCGCACATTTCCCACACATTGCCGCACATGTCATAACATCCGTAAGGGCTCATCCCGGTGTCAAAGAGTCCTATTTCGGAGGTGCGACCGAGTTTGTATTCTCTTGAGTTACATCTATTCGGAAGGAATTCATCGCCCCATGTCCACCAGCGCCCGTCCAGTCCACGGCCGGCTTTTTCCCATTGCGCTTCTGTCGGAAGCGATTTGCCGGCCCATTCGGCATAAGCCCTGGCATCGTCCCAGCCGACAAAAACCACAGGCTGCATCGGCTGTCCCCAGGAGGGATGATTAAAGAGAATAGGTTCTCGATGCCCGGTTTGTTCAATGAATTTTTGATATTGGAAGTTGGTCACCGGATATCGATCCATATAAAATTCTTTTAAATAGACGGTTCGGGCAGGCATCTCGGTGGCAAAAACGGGATTTTCTCTTTCATCAATCAGAAGTATTTTATAAAGATCCTCTTGGGTAATTCCCATAGAAAATTCGCCTTCGGGCACCAGCACCATCTCAGCTCCATCTATGGGAGAAATGAGTGTTGCCGGAAACGGACGCTCTCCGAGCATCTCATGTATATCCCAATGGGTTTTCATGCTTTAATTTGTCCTCACCCAAATTTTTTTTGGTAAACGCTTTCATCCGCAGATTTCACAGATAATTATGTTTTGCTACTTTATGGAGTTTAAATCCCCCCTCGCGCCAAGGCTTGACTGCGGGGAGCCTTCATTGTGATTTTTCCTAAAATGCCCCATATCTTCAAAAATTTCAACTTGAAATAAACATGTTGAAAAGGAGTGACTAAGGGCTGAGTGGATTTGGTGTCACAAAGATATCCGAAGAACCATTTGTATCACTATTTACCAAATTTTCGGCTAAAGATACAAATGCCACGAATTGTTCGTCGCCGCTGATTACCGCACTAAAGGAGCTGTCGTCCCCCTCTGAACAATTGAAAGCTAAGCTAATTCGCCTGGTTATGCCTGCATCCCGATCCCGCGTAAAGATATCGATTCTATTATTGCTATCGTTCGCCGCCAGGTTTGTTGCCTCGGATTCAAAGGCAACAAAACGCCCATCAGAGCTAATGGCCGCCGCAAAAGAATTATCGTTCGCCTGCGTACCATTAGAGGCTATGCTAACCCGTTCGGTAGATATGGCGAGCGGTTCATCAAATATGCCGTCCTCGTCCGTATCCCGGTCGTGCACAAAGATATCGATTCTATTATTGCTATCGTTCGCCGCCAGGTTGTTTGCCTCGGATTCAAAGGCAACAAAACGCCCATCGGAGCTAATGGCTGCCAGAAAAGAGTGATTATCTGCTTGGGTGCCATCAGAGGCAACGCTAACCC
>Ga0209536_100005529_pt1 | contig 19585 bp, 17 predicted proteins | sample DeeMarSeWOR28_12_FD_187461 | JGI IMG/M metagenome (GOLD analysis project Ga0209536, IMG submission 187461) | Marine sediment microbial communities from White Oak River estuary, North Carolina - WOR-2-8_12 (SPAdes) (version 2) | ecosystem: Environmental > Aquatic > Marine > Intertidal zone >...
TTATTTTAAAAAAAATAAGATAAAGTTTAAAAACAAATTCGATGGAGATAGAAAAGTAACATACCATGACCCATGCCATCTCGGCCGCCATGTTGGATTGTATGACGATCCACGAGAAATAATAAAACGAATTCCTGGATTAAAGTTAGTAGAAATGCGTAAAATTAAAGGAGATGCGACATGTTGCGGTGCTGGAGGAGGAGTCAAAGCTGGATTTTCAGAATGGGCTTTGGAAATGGCAATTAATCGTGTTGAAGAAGCATTAGAAACGGGAGCAGAAATATTGGTCACTACTTGTCCATTCTGTGAGTATAATTTTGCGGATGCTATAAAAGAATATGATTATGATATCAAGGTCATGGATTTAGTGACTTTATTAAAAGAAGTTTTATAGAATTTAGACTGAATATAATCAAATATAAATCTAATTAACTTAGAAAAGGAGGAAAAAAATGTTTTTGGAAGAAAAATGTAAGAGAGATACATGTGGAATAGCGTGTTTAACAAAATGTTTTTATATGGACTATTCAAAACAAAAGGCGAGAGAAGAATTTGAAAAACTGATAAGAGGTGAACCTTCTCCTGTAACATCGGAATGTATTACATGCTGTGCATGTACAATGCATTGCCCAGAAAATGCAGATCCCTTTGATCTCATAAGCAGGAGAATGGAAGAAACAGGAACCTTTATTGGAGGTGAACGTGCTGCAAATCAGATGAAAGGAGCTAATCTATTGCCCTCATCAGTGAAAAAGGGGGAACCTGATAAGCCTATTATGAATCTTTGTACAGTAAACATGATTGCTGGAGCAATTGAGGGCCAATTATTCGAAGGATTAAGTCTTCTTCAAGGAGGAGATTATTTCTGTCAAATTGGCGGATATCATGGTGGAATACCGAGTATGGTTAGAAATAATGCACAGAAATTTATTACTAACCTTACAAAAGTCGTTCCTGATGATAATTATCTGATTTGTTTCCATGATGATTGCTTCATGATGCTGGAACATTATGCAAAAGATTTTGGGATAGAAGTTCCCTTCAAATTTATCCATATAATTGAATATCTTCGAGATTTTGTTAAGGAAAACCCTGATAAAATTAAGAAACTAAATATTAAAATCGCATACCAGCAACCGTGTGCATCTCGTATAGGATGGGATGCTTTCAAGAAAAAAGATAATATACTCGATGAATTATTCGAATTACTGGGTGTTGATCGAGTAGATCGAAAGTATGATCGCAACGGAGCACTCTGTTGTACAGCAGTTATATCTCCTAATGATAAATATTGGAAAATGAACATTACAGACGCTAAAAAAGCTGGGGCAGAAGCAATGGTATTTCTCTGTCCAGTCTGTTGTCTATACTTAAGGAGCAAAGCTCAAGCTGAAGGATTAGAACCGTATTTCCTAACTAATCTAGTAAGGGAAGCATTAGGTGAAAATCTCCCCAAAGGGAGGGCTGGGAAAATATTTGAGTAAAAAATAATAAAAAAAAAAATTCCAGAAAAATTAGTACTTCTCTACTTTTTTTCTAACTTCTTTAATAGTCTAACTCTTCACCGAGAGCAATCCTACATAAGTCGCTTAATAAATAAGGTTTTAAGCCGTTTTTCTGCAATTTAGATCCCATTGTTTGCTTACACATTGGGCATACGAAAGCACAAGCTTCAGCACCATTATCAACCATATCTTTTATATTCTTATCTTGAGCTGGTTTCGCTAAATTTCCTTTACCAAGCATCGCAAATGGTGCTGTACAGCATAAAGCATTTTCTCTATCATATGTTCTCTTAACTCGTTCGGCTCCGATTAGTTCACAAATATCATCAACATACTTTTCAATTTCTGGTAAGAATCGATTGGAGCAACTCCGTTGATAAGCAATTTTCATGTCAAGTTTTTTTATTTCAGATTCATGGTCTTTTAGATAGTTGTAAACGTATTCAAAGATATGAATTGGTTTGAAGGGTACTTCAATGTTGTTTCGATTACAATAGGAGGTCCATAAACCATAACATTCATCATGCCAACAGATAAACTCTTTAATCCCATGCTTTTGAATATTTTCAATAACTACTGGAATCCTCTCTTTAATTAACGAGTCCCTAGCCATATGATGAAACATTAAATTACAAAAAAAATCGGTACCGCTTATATATTGTAAATTTTCAAACATCTGGCCTTTCATTTCTTCGGGATTTATTCTTGAGAAAGTGCATTTATGAAGGACTGGTTGCTCGGGATCAATTTCCTTTATTCGTACCTTATCGTGTGGTGCAAATTGCTTTATTGCCCCCTGAAGCATATTTGGGTTAATGTTATATGAATTGTATTTTTCTTGTAATTCTGTTTTTAAATCAAATGGATGTGAATCATAGGGACAGTATTCATCACATGCAAAACAAGTAACGCAGTCTTTTAGAACAAAGGATTCCTCACCATTTATCATCTTCTCCATTTCTATTCGGGCTGTTTCTTTATCAATATCCATCCATTGACAACGTGTTAAACAGTCGATATCGTCGCAAATAGCACAATTAGATTTATCAAACATAATTAATCATCTTTTATTATAAAAAATCAAGGTTCTAATATTCACGAAATATTTTTAATTTTATGAAAATATCCAACTACTTATTCACAGCAATATTGTTTAGAGTCATCTAAACCAATATTTTTAGATTAGTCTTTTCATTTAATCCTTTATACCTTACTAAAAATTTTTAAAGGAGATTTAAATACCAGAATTGGATAAAATTTTTGAAGTTTATAAGAATTTATTTATCGGGGCTTATTGGCCAAGGTTAAACTTTAAGAAATTCAAAGAAATCGGGATAACAGCTATAGTCAACCTCATGGAAGAAAGCTTATATAATCCAATACATTTGGGTTTCTCTTATCTACATAAAGGTTTTCCAGATGATACATATCCTCCTCATGAGTTTCTAGATGAAATCTTAAAATTTATGGATTTTCATCTTTATAATGATGAAAAAGTATTAGTACATTGTTCTATGGGTGTTTCAAGAAGTCCAGGAATTGTCATTGCTTGGTTATTAAAAACAAATCCAAAATGGAGATGGGAAGACGCAGTTTCTCATGTAAGGAAATCGAAATTTATAGCTCCCGCCGCTGAGATTCGTAAATCTGTAATTGATTATTTTGAAAGTAATCTGTGATAAGATTAACTCTGCTTTTCTAAATTTACTTAAATATATAAAACTCTGTTTTGATTATTTGGTTAAAAGGATTTTTTTTACGAGAAATTTATTACTATGTCTGAATTTGAGCAAAAAGTTATAAATCTATTAGAAGAAATAAATAGTAAACTTGATTCTCTCTTAAAAATGGAGCCCCCAGCTTCCAATCTAACAGAAGGCATACCAGATTCAGAATCTGGAGTTGTGAAACCCTCCGAACTTGTTGAAAAGTTAAAGGAGGAGGAAAGATCACAAGAAAGACCTCCTGTTGAGGGAAGAAGAATTTGCCCAGATTGTCAAGGTACTTCTTTTAACACAGTCGAGGACAAATCCCAAGTCTTACATCAAATGGGCGGAGTAAAAATTTATGCAAAGAAGTATGTATGTAGAAATTGCGGTAAAGAAATCTAACAAAAGATAGTTATAGTCTTACAACTATTTGATTTAAATTAAAGAGAATTCACTTCTTGTTTTTTATCTTATTTTTAATGAATTAATGTTATATACCAATTCAGTTAGATTTTTAACATGATCATACTTTAAAATCTTTAACAGTTATACATATCAAATACAACGGTGTTCAATTAGATTCCTCCTTGGAGAATTAACAAATGGATCCAGTATGTAAGAAACTTTTTGCTCAATAATTTTACGCCAAAAAAGATTCCATACTCAGCACAAATTGAACTTACCCTTCGATGTAACGGGAATTGTCCCTTTTGTTCTATACATTCCTTTCCAGAATCATTATTAAGTGAAGATATGACCACAGAACAAGTATTATACCTGATTGATCAACTTGCCGAACTGGGGGTTTTAGCACTATCGTTTACAGGGGGAGAACCCACATTAAGAAAAGATCTTCCAAAACTAGTATACCATACAGGAGTAACTCACGGTTTTATGAACGGTATTGCCACCAATGGTTATTTTATACCCAAAATGTTTAAAGAACATAAACTGGAGGGACTAGATTATCTCGTGCTTTCCCTTGATTACCCTAGTGCTGAGCAACATAATAAAATAAGGGGAATTAAAGTATTTGACAGAGTAATTGAATCCATTAAACTAGCAGAAGAAAATGATGTAAAACCAGTAATAAGTACAGTGGTTATGAAAAATAATTTTCAATACTTAAAAGATATGTGTGACTTAGCAGAAAAGCTAAATTGTGCATTAGAAATGTATCCTTGTGAAGATATTATTAGAGATTATCCTGGTAAAAGCTACCAGATTGAAGGAATTTGTGATTATATCCCAGACACATCACGATGGGCAACCGTCATGCGGGGGTTAAAGAAACATTACAAAAATATCTTAACAGATCCAGTCAGTATTGAAGTTGTTGAAAAAGGAGGATTTGGGGGTTATCCCCGGTATTATCAAAATATACTAAGATGTCATGTTGCTGAAGCTTATTTATTTATAAGTCATAATGGTTTTCTTCATTTTCCATGTAAAATTCATCCACTTCAAAGTTTTGATGCCCTTAAAAATCAAATTAAGGAGATTTATTATTCCCAAGAAGCGAGAGATATTATGATAATGCATGATCGATATGATTTCTGTAATAACTGTAGATTAGGTTGCGCTATAGCATCATCGATTCCTACTCATTGGAAGACAGTGTATTCTAAATACATCAAGGGTTTTTTAGATGGTAATTTGAGATGATTTCCAAAAATTTAATTTGAAGTAATGTTTTTTTCATGTAGTGATAATGTTATGTCAAATGTTGCGATTATTCTTCAAATATTGTTTATCACCATAGGAATGCTTATATTTGGAATGCTCCTTAATAGACTTCTAGGATTAAAGAGAGAAAAAATGCAAGAATTTAAAGAAAGGGCATCGAATCTTCAAGAAAGGTTAAGAAATGCCCAAACACTTGGAGATATACAATTAGTAGCCCAAGTACAGCGTGAAACGATGCAATTCACACGACAAATTATGATAAAGCAATTTATACCTTTATGCTTACGATGCTTTATTTTTATTGGTATCTTCGCCATTTTGGGTTATATCTATGCCGATTATTCTAGTGGATTATTACCTTTCTCTCTCTTTATCATTGGAAGCGGATGGGTTGCGCTCTATTTTATTTTTTCAATTAGTTTCTCGCTTCTCATATATGGGGCGAAAAGACTTTATAAAAAATATACAGGCAAAGAAATATCATCCCAAAACAATTTGAGAGAACTTATGCAATTAGTTTCTCCTTCTAGCCAGAATTCTGGATTCTCACTGCGAAGCATAAATCCCAATACCTCTTATCAATCAGAAGAAAAATCTAGTGATGCAATTGATTCGTGGAAAGATCGTATAGACAATTAATTGAGAAATAGAATGGTTAACAATAGATTGTTTACTTTATTATCGATAAATTTTTAATCGGTGATCAAAATTGTCAGAGGATAATGATTTGAAAAGACAGATGCTTCTTTATTTTCTTTTCGCTGCTATTATGATTCTTTTGAATTATGGTATTCAAAAATTGAACGAATTAGTATTAGCCCCTTTAATTTGCCTAAATTTTGGTCACATTGATTTTTTTCAGATACTTTATTGCTCAACAAATCCTTTTGATATGCCAGAATTAATCGGATCGATTTTAGCAGTCGGAATTACTTATATTATTAAATTTTTCTTAGATAAATATATCGTTTTTAAGAAATCTGAGACTAAATTAAAGGAGACATCCTTTGAATTTCTCAAATACCTTGGATTCGCCATTATAACGACGATAGAAAATATTGGAATTCAGTTTATTCTAACCAATTTCTTAAAAACACCGTTAGAGATTAGTTTCATTATTGCATTATCTATTGGGTATCTAACTAAATTTTTCCTCGACAAAAATTTTGTTTTCCAGAATAAAAAAATTTAATAGATCGAATGGTGTTTTAAAACTTATGGGAGAACAAGAAGAAAACGAAGAAGAAGAAGATAAATCGATTGTAGAAGCCCTATCAACTCTAGGTTGGGTTGAAGAGGAAGAGGAAGAGGATGAAACTCTAAAAACGGAAGAAAATCTCAAAGAACAATTAGAGTTCTACAAAGAAGAAAATAAAAGGTTAATTGGAGAAATCAATGAGAAAAACGAAAAAATCAATGATAAAGATAGTATGATACAAACTCTTGAGATAAAAATCGAAGAACTTGGGTCAAAATTAGACAATAAAAGCGATGAGGATCAAGCGATACAAAAACTTTATGAAACGATAAAGAATAAAAATGATGAGATAGAACTTCTTAATACTCGCCTCGAACAAGAATCAAACAAAACTCAAGAAATAATTGATGATCAAGTTCAAAAAATAAAAGAATTATCGGAACAAGTCGAGGAATACCAATCCGCAAAGAGTGATTTAGAAGATAATAAGGATAATCAAATTAAAGAATTACAGGAACAATTACAATACCTTCAAGACGATACAATCCAGAAGTCTAAGTTCCAAAAGCTTGAAGTTTTAATGGAAAAAAAGGATGAAATTATCACTGAAAAAGAGAAAACGATTTTTGCTCTTGAAAATTCCCTTAAAAGCGCGAATCAAAAAACCCAAGAGATACAACAACAGTTGGAGACCTTTAATTTAGTGAAAAAAGACCTTGAGAAGAAAGCAGAGCGGAATAAAGATTTAGTAGTTGAGATTGAAGAGCTGAAACAAAAAAACATCACAAATTCTGAATTAATTGACCGTCTTGAGGAAAAGCTGGAAGAAGCTCATAAAAAATCCGGAAATTTAACGGGAAAATTTGAGGTAGAATTAGGAAATTTACGAAACTTGTTGGATGGGAAGGATAATGAATTAAAATCGATAAAAGAAAAATACGAGAAAATTGATAGTGAACTTCATGAATTTCACACGATTGAAGAAAAGATATTGAGTGACATTCAAAGTATCAAAGATGAGAACCTCAAATTGGAATCTGATCTCGAACTTAAGAGCAATGAGGTTGTAGATCTTAAGAAAAGAATCAAGTTAATGCGCCGAGACTTACAAAAATCATAAAATCAATTTCCTTTTATTCATATTTGCTTTATAGATAGTAAAAAAAGATAAAAAATATAATAATATAATCAAATTACTACTTTTCACGCCAGAGGCAACCACAGTTGCCACAAAGGTATTTTTTGCCGTAAACTCTGGGGTAGTCTAAAATTATGTTAGATTTGTCTACACTCTCATGAATCATATGAGGATCGTCTGTATCACACTCTGGGCACTTCCTACGACCTTCGAGTTTCTCAATAGTCCTTATTGCTGCATCAGTTTTTCCGGGTATTCCCGGAGCAGCTCCAGAAGATCTAATTTCTGAAATTTCTTCCCTCACATCTTCGGGGGTCACTTCCTTGGCCTCAGATTTAAATTCGGGTTGGATCTTCTTTGCGATTCTATCATCTTCATCTTCACCTTCCAAGACTGACTCTGCTTTCAATTGGACGGCATCTGATTCCTTATAATCTTCACCTCTATCTATTGCATTAAGAAACTCTTCATCACTTCCTTCTTCAAAAATCGTTTCTTGTTGTAATCCTGCCCTATCAGCATCAATAGATCTTGCCCATTGCCCTGCTTTAACCCTCTCTTTTACATTGCATGATTTCCCTTGCCAAATATATACTTTATTTCCTAAATCGGCAACAAAGCAGTCTTCCGATTCTAGTGAATTATTAGAATAAGGAACTTGAATCATTTTCATTGCATTTATATCTTCATATTCTTCAGAAGAAACTCTATATAAAATATTCTTCCACTCGTTGAAACCAGCCCAATCTCCCGTGGTTACATCCTTTAGGAGTGTTTTTGCATAATTTTTTTCTACAATCTTCATAATACCCATGGGAGCGATTAAGCTAAGAAAATCTTTTGTTTCGAAACCCTGATCAACTGTAATGATTTTGGCAGCACCTCCACGTTGTTGATCTAAAGTTCTTGCTTGAGCTGCACCTGCCGTTTTCTCATCGACAGAGCATTTACTTCCAATCCACACATAGATTGTTTTCTCTGCATCAACTATATAGACATCCCCTGAACTAAACACTGGTTTTGAAACTTCTTTTAATTCCCCTTTATCGATTAGAAATAGCTTCATATAAAATTTTCACTTTAAATGATTTTAAAAAGTTTTACTTTAAATGTATTATAAAACTAGGCTTATAAAAATATATGGGAATTAGGGTGAAAAAAACAAAAATTAGGCTACAAATTAAAAATCATTTAGAGCCAGATTTATTCTTTTTACCAATTCTGGAATGTCACCAAGATCTATTGAACAATAGGCAATACGAATTCCATTAACATTCTCATTCGGTTTTTCAATTGGGATTATTCCTACTTTATAGTTTTTTAAGAGATGATCAGCAAATTCTGCTGCTTTAATCTTGTCCTGATTCAGGTTTACGAAAAGAAAAAAGCCCCCAGAATTGGGATCGACCGATATGTTAGGATTATTAATTTTAGCTAAATCAGAATTGATTCGTTCATATCTTGCTTTCAGTAGATCTCTGACCTGCCTTCTTGAGTTAAGGATTTGCTCTGTTCCCTTTTCCGTGAAGATTCTTTGAGTCACTCTTTGATAAAATGAATTACAATTTGATATTGTGGCTCTAGTAAATCCTTCAAGCTTATTGTTAATTTCACTTTTAAGTGCAGCAAGTTCGTTATCATCTTTAACCCAACTTGGCTTTAAGCCATATGTAATGAACCCAATTCGGCCCCCATATACTAGAAGTTCTTTTGTAATTCCATCGAGTTTTATTGGGATAATATCTTCTTCGAGCTGGTGCAATTCATAAAATATGGATCTATTTGCAGCGTTTTCTGTGTAGACATAAGGCTCATAAGCATCATCGACAAGCACAATAAACGGCTTTTTTTGAATTTGTTGTTGTTCCCTTAAGAGTTCGACGATCTCTTTTACCTCAGTCCTTGAGGGCATGTATCCAGTAGGATTATTGGGGAAATTTAGAATGAGCACAATTTTATTCTGAGCTTGAGCAACTTCCTTAATCGCAGATTCTAAACTTTCATGATTAAAATGTTGATCTTTAAAAAATTCAAAAGATTGAATTTTTCCCCCAATAAATTTAGCGATGATATTGTCATAATTGCCCCATCGTTTATTTGGGGCAACAATATACTCTCCGGGATTCAAGAATAGTGAGCTACATTGGAATATCCCATTCGTAACACCTGCGGTAATAATAGGATTGGTAATAAACTTTTCCAACCGTGAGAACATATCTGCTTCTTTTTTTTTATCATAATTTGATTTGCTTATAATCCATTTTTTCCAAATTTCCCTTGTTTCATTTAACCCTCCGATAGAAGAATAGGGGACAATTTCCTTTATAGGAAGTTGCGTATATTCAGAAATTTCATTTATGTAGCAGGGTAACCAATCAGAACTTCCTCCATTAATAAAATCTCGTTCAAAACCAAAAGCAGAACCAATCGTTCCTATTATGTCAGCCTCCTTTTTAGCTCTTCCAGACCAGTAGAAAATACCTTCTGGTAGAAAGATCCGTTTTCCTAGCTCTGAAAAAGCTTCATAAAGTGGTGTTGATTGAATATAATTAAAATTCATTTTAGGTCTCTCCAGTTTATTCAAACAATTTGATACTCTTAACTATAATAAATAAGGAATATTATTCAAATTAATTTTCTGAAAAAAAAAACTATGTTAAATATCTTCGTCTTTTCATTTTTGGTGGCACTAACAGGAGCATTAACACCTGGTCCACTATTGACCTTTACTGTGTATAAATCGCTTAAACAAAAAAGAGGTTATCTTGCAGGATTATTCATAATTCTCGGTCATGCAACTATTGAATTAGCTCTAATCTTCGCTTTACTAGGTGGGGTTTCACTGCTATTTCAAAATATAATTTTTCTTACACTAGTAGGAATTATTGGTGGTTCACTTTTAATTATTTATGGTATTCTAACGGCTCGAGATACTATTCGAACAGATTTTAACACAGACGTCAATATGAATGAAACCGAACTTAAAGGATTTCGGGGTAACAGTTTTGTGGGAGGTATCATTGTAAGTTTAAGTAATCCATATTGGACCTTTTGGTGGGCAGTGATTGGTTTAGGATTCATGGTTAATTTTAATATCAGTTTCTCTAATCCACTCGCGCTCCTTCTTTTTTTTATCGGCCATGAATTAGGAGACATCGTATGGTATCTTCCTGTATCTACTTTTGTTTATCTAGGCGGGAGATCTTTGAATCCAAAGATTTATAAATATGTTTTACTCATATGTGCGGGATTTATGGTAGTTTTTGGTATATATATGATATTTAATATCCTTTTTTTCCCCCCCAATATATGACCTGCATAACATTTTGATATTTTAACCTCTCTCCTTTCTAAAACATAGATCTCTACAATTATTTTTTATCCACTATGTGATTCTGATTCTCATGGAAATGAAGAAATTAGATGCTAATACGAGATCACTCCTAGTTCGAAAGCTTTTAACAATATGTCCTATTTGTAAAAAGCGAATCTACGGGAGGGATATTGATATATTGAATATTGACACTTCTAAAATTAGTCACTGGCCATTAAGATACATTCATTGCCATGCAAATAATAATTTCCCGTTACATGCTTTAACTATATACTTGGATAATAACTTCTCAGTAAGAGGAAATGAAGTTTCGAATTTCCTGAAAATCGAGGATTCTTAAAATTCTTCTAGTTCTTGATCTTCATGCCCGTCAAAAAGATCCGAATGAGGTTCCAGAAAATGATTTTGGCACATTGGACATGAATTATATTTAGATAACCAAAATGCTACACAAAGGTAATGGTATGTACTACCACAAAATGGGCAAGTAATTACTTTATCTTTAGCAAAGTTAATGTATTTATGGCATACTGTACACGGTACATTTGAATCCGAAATTCCTTTATTAATTTTTACCTTATTTGTTAAAATCTTCTCTAATTTAGATTGCTCTACTTGGTAAAGCCCTAGTGAGTTATTTAAATGATTGATTTTCGAAGAAATTTCTGCTATTCTCTCCCTTAACTCCTCTTCCGTTAATTTCTCTGCGAGGAAGGCAGATAAGGCGAAATTTAACGGCAATTGTTCGAAGTTTTCAGTTTGTTCAGAAATTTCTGTGATTGTCGCAAATAGAAATCCTTCTTTATCAAGTAATTCTTTAAAGCTTTTAAATAGCTTATTTATCATAAGTGATATCAGAAACGTTAACTGTTGCCTTTTTCGATTAAAATTTTCTTCCCAAGATTTAATTATTTGGTAAATATCAATATCATGGGACTTTTGGGAATCGAGAGTTTTATATACCTCATCTTTAATAGACTGGATTTTACTAGTATACCTATTAAGAATATCTCTTATCCGTTTTAGTTGAGGAAATTCTTCCTTAATGATTAAGGACGTTTCATCTTCATAAGTTCTTATTAAGTCATTAAGTTCTGAAATTTTATCTTTAATATATTTTCTAATATTAACTCGAAGTTCCTCGTCCTTTACAGTTTTTATGAACGTCAAATATTCATTTTTCCTACGAGATATTTCAGCAGTGAGGTTGGTAAATATTTTTCTAAGGGACTCTGTAATACTATTATAAGGATTTAGGAAATTTTCTAAAGTCAGGAGCCAATCCTCTATATCCTGTATTTTCGAGTAGAATTCATCAATTTTCTGATAGTAAAAATTTGCGATTTTTTCGAATTCTTCCGTTTCAGTGTCATCATTGATTTTTTCTTGAAACTTTTTCTCTAATCCCATTATGTAGTAGTCTACAATTTTAGGTAAAAAATTACTTATCTTTTCATCTTTAAGCTTGTCTGGATCAAGCTCCGAACCTTTTTCTGGATCAACATCTTGAATCTCGAAGATGATTTGGTAAAATTTATCTAAAATTAAACTTATGAGCAAGGGTCTAATAAAATCCTGAATATTTTGTATGATCTCTTTTCTTTCTAGTACATTGATAAATTCATCTCCTTGATATTCTTCAATAAGCTTATTGGAATGTAAGAGATAAATTATATCTGCATAAAAATCACTTTTGTTATCCTCTTTTGACAAAAAATATTGAGTGATCTCATCAAATTGAAATGTTAATAGGGATTCTTGGCCGTTTTTCTTCCGTTTTTTGATAAAAACTTCATTTAAGCTTTTAACAAATACAAATAATTCTTTTATTTCATCCCATTTTTCTAAAAAATCTGGAATTTTATTTAGTCTAAAACTAATATTCTTTATTTTATTAAGTTCAATCCATAAATGAAGGTTATTTTCATAAAGCTTCTGAGTTTCTTTTAATGAATTTATTAGGTTAGAAGCGATGTCATTACTCTTAAGAAGCAAATTTTTTGAACTTTTTATCAAATCGGTCAAAAAGTAGGTGCCATTTTTCAGCAAACGATTGATGTTCGAGCAATTTGAGTTTAGATTTTGAAGTTCTTGTATAATTTTATTTAATTCCTTAAGAATCTCTGATTTTAAATAAAAATATGAGGTGCTATGCAGATCTATTTCGGGATTTATTATGTATGACTCCAAGAATGATCTAATCTCATCCAAATAGATTGAATAGGGATCTAACATCTCAGAAGAGATGTTTAACTTATCTCTCAATAGCTCATTTATTTCAGTATTGCTTGCATTGTTTGCCTTCAGAGCAGTTAAAGCTTTCTTGATTTCAATAATCTCATCTTTAGAAAAAGTTTTAATCTCCCCAGAATCATTGAATATATTATTTGTTAAATTTAAGATTAAATCACCTGTTTACGGATTCTAATGCATAACAATAAGAGAAGGAAATCATTTAATAAATTTTTAATGGATATAGAGGAGATTATCACAATATAAGAAAAAGAATAATTAAAGATTATTCTCCCATTTCCTTAATTTCAAGATATTTCTCAGTACCACCAGCTTCGGTTATTGTCAGAATATCAATACCATTCCCAGACATCACATCTCGTGAAATTGCAGATCGAATTGCTTTTTCTACTAATTTTTCTCCAGCTGCAATATTCATTCCTGGCTTGTATTCCGCTTCTAAGATTCCAATTGATAACAACATCCCTGTTCCTACAGTCGCAAATTCATCGGGCATTAGCGATCCAATAGCATCTAGAGTATATAATTTTGGACCATCCTGATCCATCCCCGCTACTACGAGATTTGTATATAAAGGGGCCATCTTACGGCTGTAAAGGTAGTTTGAGACCATCTTTCCCATACTCCGTGTCGTTATCCTCTCTCCAGCATCTAAGAGATATAGATTAGCTTGAGCCCGGAGAATTTTAACTAGTATCTGGAAGTCTCCTATCAACCCATATGCAGCAATACCAATATGATCAGTTATTTTAAATACTTTCTTTGTCGCTTTATTCGTCACTGTATATCCCCAAGTCGCCCTTCTGTCGTTACCAAGCACGACACCATCCTTACACTTAATCACAACGCCTGCTGCGCCGGGTACCATTATTTGCTGAGACATCTTTTTAAAGTCTAAATAATTGTAATTTTATCTATATTTTGATAATATAATTAAATAGAACTAATTAAAATTTGTGTTTTAAATTATAAAATTTACCACTTATCCTTAGAAAGCACCAAATTTGAATTTTTTATAGAAGTAAATTAGTTTTCAAACTACATTCAACTAACTTATCTCTAATTTGCAATAATTCTATACTTGGAAAAATAAAATAGGTCTTAATCAATATGATCACATAATTTAGGATATAGTTTTGAACGGGGATTATTTTTTTCTATTAAAAATTTTTTAATTCGTTATTAGATTAAAATAATACTGAAGTTATAGACCAGTTATTCACCAATGATAATTGAATAATTTTGATAATAACAAAAGTAATTCACATTTTTTGAATGATTGACCATAATATGATCACATAACTAGTGATCATATTTGCATTACTGATCACTTTATTTAATTTTATATTTATTACATCGCCAATGAATTATAGCCATACAAAGATAAAAAACCCAATGACCAAATTTAATCTTTGAATTATTGTTATACTAATTAAAACAGTTCATATTTTTAGTGTGATCACCCGTGGGATGATCATGGGTGATGACTCTTTAATTGAATTGATAATTTTTTGTCGTGATTTTTTATTCATTTAACTCTTCAGAGTCTGCTGATTTAGGCAAAACATTTAAATAACTCTTCAATCATTATACTATCTAAGAAACTTTACAAATAACATAAAAAAAAGTTAAAAACTTAAATTTTAATATTAAAATTTAAAATTTTGGAGGAATAAAAAATGGCAAAAAAGAAACATTCTTTCGCATGGAGCCCAATTCGTCGATTAATGAAGCAACAGGGTGCCTCTATCGTAGCACGCAACGCAGTAGACTTATTAATTGATCATTTAGAAAAAACTGCTTCCGCGTTAACTGAACAAGCAAGAACTTTCACAATGCATGCGAACCGTAAAATAAACAGTAAACCTCTTATTGTTTGTATATAGATAACCAAGAACGATTTGCTCCTTGCGATCAAATACGTTTAAGCATGCTTGGAAGGGTAAAGTGTTTATAATTAATATCATTTTCTTTTTTTTTCTTTAGTTTTCCTTATTCTACTTCATTATGGAGTTTTTAAATTTCTTAATAAAGATAGCAGTAACAATGTATATTTTACCGTAATGATTAATTATTATATACCTTAAAGTATTGAATTCATCTTAAAAAATGACAGATACTAATGACATCCCTGTGAATGGTGAAGCCAAACGAGTTCTTTTTCAGTCAATGGAGCTGATAATGGACAATATAAAAGCAAATATTGATCATCTAGACAATAATTTTAAGTATACACAAAAATTTATTGATTTAGTACATGATGGTTTGATAAACAATCGCCGATTTTTTTTATTAGCTTCTGGTAGAAGCGCTTTTATCTTACAATGCTTTGCTACTCGACTTGTTCATCTAGGTGCCGAAATCTATATGGTCACTAATCTAGCGAGCATGCCCGCTCTTAGAAAGAAGGATATCTTAATAGTATTGTCAGGATCAGGAACAACAAGTATCGTTGTGAGTTTACTCAATACATATGTGAACTCAGTCAAACCATATGGCATTGTAACAATTACATCCCATCCAGAAACGATCATAGGTAGAGTGGGGGATATTACAATTAAACTTAAAGGTAGGAGCAAACGAGACAAAGCATATGGGGATACTGCTGTGTTAGCACCAGAAGGTACTATGTTTGAAATCGCAGCATTCTCATATTTAGATGCAATCATAGCGGAACTAGCGATTAAAATGGGAAGATCCAATGATGACTTAGATAGGGAACATTCCCAACCCACTTAATAAAGACTAATTTTATATATATGCGCCGATTTATAGTGTTTTTACGAGAATTTAGTTCAATGATTAAAAATCTCCAAATCGGCGCACACTTTATAGAAATAAAGCTCCAATAGAAGCACTAAATTCTGAATTTTTTAAGAAAATTGCTTTCTTATTATTAACCCGACAAAGTAAGGACAATATCTTCTTAACAATTTTGTTATCAGTTAGAAAACCTCCACAAAAAGCAATATTCGGGAGATCATTTTTTTCAGCCATAAGAGTTGCAATAGTCCCAACATTTTCTCCTATCATGCAGATTATCGAATTTATAAGATCTCCCGGTTTTAAACCTGATAAATTAAATTTATCGTCAATTTTACCTAGTGATGCGGCAGTAAATTCTCTAAATAATAAACTTACTCTTTTATCCTCGGGATCATAAATATCTGAAACTTTTAAATCAACATTATATCTATTTCCACTTTTCGCAAGTGCTAAGGCTTCTTGGAAATCATTCATAGCAAGTAGGAGTTTAATCTGTCCCATAAAAAATCCCCCTCCAATGGCGGTTCCTCCCACATGTTCAGTCTTTTCCTTAAATGATATCATAGACGTTCCTGTACCAATTGTAACAATTAGAGAGGGTGGTAATGCCTTTTTTTTCTCAATGAGATACAATGTTTCTAAACCTTTAACAATAGCATCAAATTCATCAATAATTTTTGCTCTACCTTTTTTAGCATAAGTTGTATAAGATTTATAGCACCTTCCACCGGTGAAATGTAAATTTTTAAACTTGTCTGCTTTAACCTCAATTTCCTCTCCTAGGGTTTCGATATTTGTTTGGTTAGTGAATTTGGCTAAAGTTAATGATTTATCTTCAATGCAGGCTAATTTTGAAAGACTTTGCCCCATGTCGATTCCAATTCTATCCGTAGGAATCTTAAACTCTTGATTATCAATATTTATTTTAAGCATTTACCATATCACTTAACTTAAAATTCAATTCTATCATTATTTGATATTATTGATTTAATTAATGAATTTTGTATAATGCATTTATGAGCGAAAAATCAGATATCTTCACTAAAGATGTTGCGATTATAAAGGGGAACACACCACAAGAGTGCTTGGTAAAAGGGATCGATTTACTAGGGGGGATCTCCAATTTTATCAAAGAAAGAGATATTGTATTTATCAAATTTAATTTAAATCTACCTTATGGATTTCCGACTAATACTAATATGGATTTAATAACATCTGTAATTTCCTTATGTGAGGAAGCAGGAGCCAAGAAAATTCACATAGGTAGCTTTCCTTTAAAGGGGATTTCGATAGAGGCTATTTCACAATTATTGCATTTGGAAGAATATCTCAATGATTTTGGAGCTGAACTCATCTTCTTGGACAATAGTAATATGTTCAATAGAAAAGATATAAAGAAAGCACAGTTAGAAAAAATTTGCAATGAATCTTCTTCGATTATTAATGTTCATGATGAAGATATTCGATTTCCCAAAGTAATTCTTGAGTCAGACAAGTTAATTTCTGTTAACCAAATCAAAGTGAATCCACTTTTCAAACTGAATCTATCCATCCTAAATTCATTTTCATCAATTTCTCCTAAATATCAAGCAGTTTCTCTGAATAAGGAAAATAAAAATGAAAATCTAACTAAGGATTTATACAGAAATAAGTTAACATCAAAGGTTATTGATGTTTTTTCAATAAAAAAACCAGAGTTAGTAATTAATGATCTTTATTATATATTGGAACGAGCTGGCCCCTACGTTTTTAAGGATTCAATCTTGACGAAAACAAATCTTATGACAATCGGGAGCGATGCTTTCGCAGTGGATGTAGTAACACTAAATCTTCTAAATGTTGAAGTTTCCGATTACGGGTTATTTTCCGAGATAAAGAAAAAGGGATTAGAAAGCACTGATCTTCAAAACATTAACATTTTTGGAGAAAACCTTGAAGACACAAAAATTGAAATCGAGTTTTGTGAAGAGAATCTTGAAAAGCTAGATATCAAGAATTTTGATATAAAAACAGGTAAACTCTGCTCTGGGTGTTATGAAAATGCCTATTATCTGTTGAATTTTATGAAAACCAACTTGACAAAAGATTTGAAATATAATCCTGGTAATGTTTTCTTAATAGGGGAAAAACCTCCTAATCCTGTTAATTTTAAGGATGTGATAATCTTTGGAGATTGTGCCATTAACAGTACAAGGAATAGTGAAATTCGAAAAATAATAAAGCACTCAGATAAAAATATTTTGAGTAATATTACGCGGAAAATTGTAAAGAAGCCTGAAAAAAAGAAAAAACCTAAAGTTAAGGAAGAAACTAATAAAAGGATATTAGAACTACCAGGATGTCCACCCCCTTTTACAAATTCTCTTAGTCTCATGAAACACTATTATAAGAAGAGTAATACTCCTAATCTAAACTTTAATATCAAACTGTGTAAATCATGGTCTGATTCAAAAATATTAGCCAACCTAAAAGCAATGGGGGTAATTTAGAATATTGATTAACAAGGATTTTCGCGAAAATTGGCTAAAGATTCTTAAATATAATTCTGATGTCGATTTAGGTGATAAATTAAAAATCGTGGATAAAAAAGTAAATATCCCCTTTACTCCTATTGGAATTGAACCTCACGTACTATACTATCTTTTTGAACTCCTTTATCCAATATTTATCAGTAATCAACAAAATATTGTTGATGCGGTAATTTCTGACGACGAGAACCAAATGCTAAGTCTATTCCTGTATAAGACCAAGAAAGCGGGAATTCATGAGGTAGTAGAAAAACTTCCTATTGATCTTATTAAATTTAAAAAGAAACATCTAACTAGTGTTGAAACAATTTATGAAAGAATAACAGAAAAGTTGCTAAAAAAGAAAAATTTACGAGTCTCTTCAATTAGATTGATAAAAGAAAGTGCTATTAAATTTATAAATGAATATCATGCGGATCTGAGTGAGCTACCTATTGCAATTTTAATTAGAAATGCCCTTGATGTAATGCAGAAAATATTTGAAGAAAATTTATTTTCCATATATCCCGAACCAAAGATTTTGAAAAATATAAAAGAATTTATCTTGTTTTTTAACCCAATTAAACTCAAGGAAATTTTCCAATTAATTTACAACTTCCTTCCCGAATTTAACTTATCCTTTATCCTAGGATCAGAAAGACTTATGATAATATTATGTTTGCAGAAAAAAGTTCTATCTTCACAAGCTGAACCTTATTTAGATATTAAAATCGTAAGCCCTAATGAGCTAGGGATCAACTTAACCGAGCTATCTAAAACTGAAATGCTAAACACTGTTAGGAACCTAGTACATTCTGAGAAAGTTTACTATTTAGAGCAAACAGATATGATAAGTTTTTTAACTGAGATATTTCCCTTGTCAGTCAACTTAAGGGATGAAAATATTCAACTGTTTCTTCAAAAAATCTTATTTATATATAGGAGCTATAATACACGTTGGGAGATGTCCCCTAAACCTATAGGTTATAATAATCTTTTAAGATTTCTATTAAGAATTTTAGGGTTTAATTTGAATCTTAGAAAACTATCACATTGGGCAATTCCCGATTTCTTTTCAAATGTAGTTGGGAAGAATTTTGGACTTAAATTTAAACTTATCCTGATTCTTACTAATGAGAGGCATTTTAAAAACTTAAAAATCTCTCAAAGTGATTATTTAGAGAAAACTATACAGTCTATACTCCTGATTGAAGTTGAAAATAAATCAATAACTAAAATATCTTCTTTGAAAAAGGAAGAAATAATTATTAATGATGCGTCTAACTCCCTTAAATCGATGTGGCTAAAATCCTCAAAAAAAAACGGATTCATATCATCGATTATTATTTTGGATATATATCTAATAGAATCATTAGTGCGGAATTTTCTATTTGATCACTATCGATTCGGATTGTTTTCTAAACTAAAAATATTAAAGATGATAAAAAATAAGAAGTATTTTTCTATGTTTCCAGAATTGCCAATATAT
>Ga0209536_100005530_pt1 | contig 19582 bp, 17 predicted proteins | sample DeeMarSeWOR28_12_FD_187461 | JGI IMG/M metagenome (GOLD analysis project Ga0209536, IMG submission 187461) | Marine sediment microbial communities from White Oak River estuary, North Carolina - WOR-2-8_12 (SPAdes) (version 2) | ecosystem: Environmental > Aquatic > Marine > Intertidal zone >...
ATGCCCGGCTTTCTCACCGATGATTTCCTCCGGCGGCGGGGCGATGGCGCAGATGTACATGTAGCATCCCACCATCCGTTGGGCGATTCCCTGTGCCGGTGGAATACAGAAGACGCGGGTGGTGTATTGTGATAGGGAAATCTGCCAGGCTTCCTGAAAAATCAAATCCAAAGGCGGCATGGGTTCCGGGGCATGGATTTTGTCCTGATACCAGAATTGGGCTTTTTCCCAATCTGATCTGTCTTCTGAAAACAGGTGGTGGGAGGGGTACATTTCTTCCCAGCCTTCAAGTTCAGGAGGGACCTGAAACTCATGAGGGTCCGGGAATCTTCCAGATTGATCGGTCATTTTCTTCCTCCTTTCGGTGGTGGGTTAAAGATGCGTTGCGAGAAAAATGTTGCATGAAAATCATTCAATAGGCTTTCGGTCGGAGGAACTGGAGCTCAGAATGGAATTCAGAGCCAGTTGAGGTGAGAGCACAGAAGCCTGAAATTAAATAAGATTTATTTTCTATGAAGGAATCAATTAAATCTGTCAATCCAATTTAATTTATGCTATGCATAACTTTTATTTATAGATAAACCTGACCCATAAAAAAAAGTAAGGATGATATGTTAAATTTTAACCAGTTCCGGGTTTTTTATTATGCCGCTAAAAACTTGAATTTTACCGTTGCCGCCGGTGAGCTGTTCATTACCCAACCGGCCGTTACTTCTCAGATCAAATCGTTCGAGGAGTTTTGCAGTCTGAAGCTCTTTAAGAAAAGAGGACGACGGATTTACCTGACAGATGAGGGTAAATCCCTTTATGCCCATGCGGCTAAAATCTTTAAATACGAAAAAGAAATCGAACACATCATTGATGATATGCGTGAACTCAAGCGCGGGATTCTCAGCCTGGGGACCACTAAAGCTTACGCGCGTTATTTTATGCCGCTGATGATCACCACCTTTCATAAAAACTATCCAAATATAAAAATACAACTGAACGAAGGCAGTTCCCTGGACATGATCCACAGTCTGCTGGATTTCAAAATAGAGGTGGCGGTGATTGCCAGGACAGAAGATAACCCGGAGGTCCATTTTCTCCCATTTAGCCAGGAAGAAATGGCGGTCATCGTTTCAACGGACCATCGTTTGAGCAGGGAAAAAGCGACCACTTTCAAAGAGTTGTCCGCAGAACCCTTTATTATGAAAGAAAAAGGCTCCGGGACGCGCAAGCTGGTGGAAGAATTGTTTGCGGCTGAGCAATGCACGCCCGACACCTTGATGGAAACCAGCAATACCGAATTCATCAAACAGCTGGTGCAGCGCGGAGAAGGTGTTTCATTTGTGGTGCGCGAAGCGGTTGCCGCCGAACTGAAAGAAAAAAAGCTGACGGCCGTTCCCCTGAAAGGCCCAACCGTGTATCTGGATGTCAGCATTGCCTACCTCAAAGACCAGGTGCTATCGCCGCCCGCCAGAGCCTTTGTTGATACATTAATCGGATTGAAGTCAGACGATTTGCACCCCATGGGAATCGGCCTTATGATGGCTAAAATGCTTGCCCAGCGCAAACACGAGCAAAGAAAAAATTCCAAAATGAGAACGTCCCTATGAGCGATAGACCTGTTTTTAAGCAAATTTACCGACTCGCCCAACCGTATCTCAACACGCGCTACAATGATCTTCACACCGAGATGTCCATGCAACTCGCTTATCAATTGCTAAAAGCCGAGGGAGGCCAGGAAAGTATTGTGATTCCGGCCGTCATTCTGCATGATGTCGGTTGGCACAAGGTTCCGGCAGCCCTTCATCTGAAGGCATTTGGCCCCAAGGCGACTTCACCGGAGATAAACCGGACTCACGAGCAAGAAGGGGTAAAGATTGCCGAAAATATTCTGACAAAAGTGAATTATGATAAAGAAAAAGCAGGTGAAATACTCAAAATTATTGACGGTCATGATTCCAGAAAAGAATCTCTTTCTTTAAATGACAGCCTTGTTAAAGACGCCGATAAACTCTGGCGCTATACTCAAAAAGGGTTTTATATAGACAACGAACGGTTTGAAGAGACCGTTGCTGAAGGATTGAACCGCTTGCGGAAATATTTAAACAGGTGGTTTTTTACGGATACGGCCTATCAAATCGCGAAAGAAGAGTTACAGCAACGGGAAAGGGAAGCTGGCAATTGAAAGAAATTCCGGCTAAAATCGAAAACAGGGAAATCGATTATGGTATGGTGTTGCTGGCTTTCTTTTTTTTTATGGAAGAAGCAAGGGCGGATCGGATAGCAAAGAAGCCCTGCTGAATTTGGACTTACCGAATTTTATTAGGAGGGAAAAATTATGGAACTTGGACTCAAGGATAAGGTCGCATTAATAACAGGAGCAAGCAGAGGGATTGGCGCTGCTTCGGCAAAGGCTCTCGCGTATCATGGCGCAACAATCGTCATCAATTACATCAAAAGCAGAGACAATGCTGAGGCGCTACTAAGTGAAATTAAAGAAGCGGGTGGCAAAGGCATGGTGTTTCAAGCGGACGTCAGGGATCAAGCAGCAGTTATTGGCATGGTGGAAGCTACCCATAAAGAATTTGGCAAAATCGATGTTCTTGTTAACAATGCGAACATAAATTTTCCGATTCGGCCTTTTATTGATCTAACCTGGGATCAAATAGAGGCTAAAATTTTAGGCGAAATGAAGGCCCTCTACAACTGTTCCCAGGCGGTATTGAAGGATATGCTTAACAGAAAATCAGGGAAGCTAATATTTGTCAGCAGTTCCCTGTCGCGTTTTCCCGGATTTGGTTTTTCAGCCCATGCCGCCGCAAAATCTGCCATGGACAGTATGGCAAAGGTGATGGCCATGGAACTGGGTCCTTCGGGTATTACCGTTAATGTGGTTGGTCCCGGTTTGACCTTAACGGATGCTACAGCCGGACAACCCAAAGAAGTGCATGAACAGATAGCTGCCATCACACCCCTCAGGCGGCTGGGCCTGCCGGATGATATTGCGGGTGTTGTTTTATTTTTAGCCTCTTCCTTATCGGATTACCTCAATGGGGAATATATACCCGTAACCGGAGGAAGTTTTATGATTTGACGAACCGCTATGAAGCGCGCCGCCGGCATGTAGATGTCAGAAAGAGATTTTTCGGGCACGTTACATGGTAGCGGGGCCTTGCAAAATGTCGAAGACTTGCGTAAAGTTTCAACCATTTCCAGCCGGAAAATATTATACCACAGCCGAAATTAAAGATGCACCCATAAGCCGAATTGATAGAACATGCAATCCGTTACACCTGCAGGTGTGCCTAAAATATTGTCGTACAGGCTTCGACTGCTCCTCGGTTTCCTGATTGGTATCGCCTTTGGCCTCGTCCTGGCAGGCGCTATATCCATTCCTTTTTATTTCGAATCTTCCTCAATTCTTTACAAATTCGGCATTAACCGGCACCTGCTGCGCGCGGGTCAGGTGGTTAGCATGATTGCGGGGTGTTTGCTGCTGTTGCAGATCATATTGAGCACGCGGTTAAAATGCCTTGACAGAATCTTTGGCCTGAATCGTCTTTTCAAATTCCATCGCATAACCGGCATCATGATTGCCTGTCTGGTGATCCTGCACCCCATTCTGGTATTTCTTCCCGAAGACAGAATCTTCATTCCGCTTCAGTTGAGGTACTGGCCCGAATTTGTCGGTCTTTTTCTGCTCCTGCTGATTATCGCCACGGTGATTTCAAGCCACTGGCGAGGTCGGATGAGGCTTTCGTTTCACCGCTGGTGGCCGATTCACCGAGGTGCGGCTGCAGTGATCGTCACTGTTTTCTGGGTCCATGTATTGTCCGTTAGCTCGACATTCGAGCAGAAACTGCCGATGGTGTTTGCTTTCAGCGCCATGGGGCTCTGCGGCCTCCTTATTTTATGGATGCGGACCCGAACCTTACGAAACCGACGAAGATCTTTTCTGGTTTCAGCGATCGAACCGGCAGCAGAAGATGCAGTCTGTCTGAAGATTGTCTCAACGACAAATCATATGCCCGCTTACGTGCCGGGTCAGTTCAGTTTCATCACTATCTTCTCTGCTCATATTTCAAAGGAAGAACACCCTTTTACAATCGCGTCAGCGCCCACCAGGAAGGATTTTCTTGAATTTATTGTCCGCACCACGGGTGACTGGACCGGTCAATTAAAAAATATTCAGCCGGGGAACAGGGTTTTGATGAATGGTCCTTTTGGTCTTTTCAGTTATCTGCAGCTTCCCGCCAAAAAAGAGATCATAATGATCGCAGGGGGGATTGGTATCACCCCACTGCTGAGTATGTTGCGGTATATGGCAGACAACAATGATCAGCGCAAAATCACGCTGATCTGGAGCAATCAAACCCGAAAGCATATCATCCTCCCGGGTGAGTTCCAGCGTTTAGCAGCGCAATTAAAAAGGCTTCGCACCTTTCATGTCCTGACGAGAGATTCTGAATTCAGCGGTGAAAAAGGGCGTTTGGATCGGCCCAAACTCAAAAGGCTCATTTCAGATTGTAGCCGTTCATCGGCCATATTTGTCTGCGGCCCCAACGGGATGATGAAAGAAGTACACCATAGCCTTGTTTCCCTGAGGTTTCCGAAGCGCATGATTTTCATGGAGCGATTCAGCTTATAGTTCTCCGGATCGTTGACATAGTCTACACCATACTTATAAGTAAATTGAGCGTTTCAAAATTTAAAAAAAGGGAGAATGTATTTATTTCAGGAGAAAACTTATGAAAAAGACAGTTTGCATATTTGTTATGGTCTTTTCTATACTTCTGATTGTCAGCTTTGCATTTGCTGAATCAGAAAAATGGGAAATCGATAAAGCCCATACCAATATCTATTTTGAAGTGAGACACACCTATGCCACCGTAAGAGGGCAATTCGACGATTTTTCAGGCACGTTACAATTTGATCCGGACAACATGGAGCTGGGCAGTGTCAAGTTTGAGGTCAAAACTAAAAGCATTAATACCGGTATCCCCAAGCGAGATAATCATCTTCGGTCTGAAGAATTTTTTGCGGTGAATAAATATCCCTTCATGACCTTCCAATCAACCGGCGTAAAACGGAAAGAAGGCAATCAATACAATTTAGTAGGAAATCTCACCATCAAAGGAAAAACCAATGAAGTGGCTGTTCTATTCACTTATTTCGGCACGCGCGAGAACCCGCTGAAAAAGGGACAAATGGTTGCCGGATTCGAAACTCGTTTTTCCCTAGACCGTCTGGAATACCAGGTCGGACCGGGAAAATACTTTGAGATGGGTGTCATCGGAAGAAATGTTGATATTTTAGTCTCACTTGAGGTTCTCAAATAATTAGCAGATGTTACCCTGTAAGGAAAACGGATGCTGGAATGATCAATCTTAACCAGCTCAGGGCATTTTATCAGACCGCGAAATGTCAGAATGTCAGCATGGCGGCCGGGCAGTTATACGTCAGCCAACCGGCGGTTACGGCACAGATAAAACTGTTTGAAGATAGCTGTGGTCTGAAGCTTTTCAAAAAAAAAGGTCGCAACCTCTATCTTACCGACGAAGGTAAAACACTCTTCAATTATGCCCGGAAGATCTTCGAATACGAAAGAAAAATCGAAGATGCCGTCGAACAGATGAAGGAATTGAAGAAAGGCAGCCTTCGATTGGGCTCGGCCCGGACTTACGCCCGTTACTTTATGCCGTTTTTGCTGACCGGCTTTCGCGATGCTTACCCGCATATTAAAATTCATTTCGATGAAGGCAGTTCGCTGGAAATGATCCACAGCCTGCTCGATTTGAAAAACGAAGTGGTGATCATCGCCAAAGCCGAGGATCATCCGAACATTGTTTTTATTCCCTTCAGCCGCGAGGAACTGGTCCTCATACTGCCACCCAACCATCATCTGGCAAATAAAGACTGTATCCGTTTTGAGCAGATCGCAGAAGCGCCGATTATCATGAAAGACCCGGGTTCAGGGACCCGTAAGCTGGTAGATGAATTATTCAAAAAAAACAATTGCACGCCCAATATCCTCATGGAAACCGGCGATGCTGAAATCATCAAGCTGTTGGTGCAACATGGCGAGGGAGTTTCGTTTCTGGTGAAAGAGGCAGTGGCTGTCGAACTTCATGAAAAAAAATTGGTGACAGCCCCTTTGGAAAAAGATTTAATTTTCTTAGATGTCAGTATCGCTTACCTTGAGAAGCAACCGCTTTCACCAGCCGCGCAGGCTTTTCTCACGAGTCTGAAAAATTTAGGGACTAAGAAGATGCGCTTCCAGGGGATGGGTGCCCTGATGGCAAAAATGCTTGCTGATGAAAGATGATTATTTGGCTTATCACACCAACAACCCAATTAGTTATTTCCTGTTCGATAAAAATTTGCTACGTGTTATCTTAATAAATTTGTAACGAATGGATATTTGGTTTTCTGCAACAAAATAACGAATAAGTTTAATAATTATTCGGTCACCACAAACAAAAGGAGGGATTATGTCCGGTAAATTCGAATTAAAAAAAGGCAAAAGCGGAAAGTTCTCGTTTAATCTTAAAGCGCCCAATGGACAGGTAATTCTGACGAGTCAAACGTACAAAACCAAAGCGGCTGCGCAAAATGGAATTAAATCTGTTTGTACAAACTGCAAGAAAAATGCCGGTTTTGAACAGAAGGCATCAAAGAAGGGGGAACCTTACTTTGTTATGCTGGCCGCTAATAAACAGGTTATTGGCAAAAGTCAGATGTATGCCAGCAGGACGTCGATGCTGAATGGCATTGCATCCGTTAAGAAAAATGCGGCCAAAGCCGAGGTTAAGGATTTAACCGGTTAGTTCTATTTAATCGGTACGTACTATATGGACAAATGATATTTTGCGAAAGGGCTTTAGCCCTTCAGCCGGCGATGTTGTGAAGCCCCAAAGTGCCAGTTATTTGGGCATTGATTATATTCAGTTCGAAGATGAGTGGTCAGAGTCATCATTTTTTGGGGTAGGTTGGAGAATGAATCCAAAAGGTATCTGACCACTTATTTTTTTTTAGCACGATACCTTTTTATTGAGATAGCATTTATTCAAAACCTGGCGAACAGAGTGCGGGACCGCAAACGGACCGTTCAATAAAATCATCGTGTCGAACGGTCCACTCGCTATCGCCAGTCGCCGGAAACTCAACCGAAATCAAGTGATAGGAACACCGGTTCAGCACAAAATCCCATCTACAAAGTCTCATTCCATTCATTCTTCACTAAAGTTTTCTTTTGAGATTCCGATAATAAAAATGGATCTTTGCTTTAAGCTGCTACATTTATTCCAATTTTTCTTGTTTAAAAACATATAAACAACTATGCAGCGACTCCTATAAATTAGTTTAGGCAGAAATTATCGATGAAAGAGGGCCAATCCATTAATCTGGCGAAAACAATTACTGTCGATGATGAATCGCTGGTTCATTCTAAGATTCGTCGTCCCTATTTAGTGATTTATATCGGCAACGACAGTGGTTGCCGCCATTTGCTCAAAAACGGTATTATGACAATTGGTCGATCGCCACAGGCCGACATCAGCATTGAAGATGACCGGATATCCCGCATTCATTGCATCATCGAATCGACGGGTGATTCGTTTACGATCGAAGATAAAGGATCAACCAACGGTACATATGTTGATGCCCGAAAAGTAAGTCGCGCTACTCTGCTACCGGGTGTTTCCCTTCAGCTGGGTCATTCAATAATGAAAATTGAATACAAGGCTGAAGATGAGATCCGATCTGAGGAAAACCTTTTACATCGAGCTTCTTTGGATGCGCTTACGGGAATATTTAACCGTTATCACTTTACCAAACTTGCCTTGATGGAGATGGCTTATGCCAGCAGGCATAAGTTGCCAATCGGTGTTATCCTAATAGATATTGACAACTTTAAGCAAGTCAATGACATATATGGTCATCAAAGTGGCGACATCGTCTTGGCTCAGTTTGCCAACACTGTCATTAAAAATAAGCGCACTGAAGATCTGTTTGGCCGCTATGGTGGCGATGAATTTATTATTTTACCGCGCGGTGAGATCAGCAAAGAAGGCATGCAGGTGAATTGCGAGCGTATGCGAAAGGCTGTCGAGAGTTTCGAGTTCTGCTTTGAGGAAACTTGTGTTCGAATAACCATATCACTTGGTTTCCATTTAACGAAGCTTGAAAGTGGTGATACTGAGCAGATGTTATATGATTTAATTCGTAAAGCCGACCAGGCCCTTTATCTTGCTAAAGAAAGAGGAAGAAACAAAACAGAGAGTCTGCCTTAACATTTACCCCTCTAATATCTCTCAAAATCATTTGTTAATCTTAAATATTTTCAAACCGACTATATCTCTCGTACTTCTAAAATGAAAAAGCCCCGCTCCTTGCCACAACGGCAAGAAGGGGGGCATGAATATTTCACACAGGCGGTTATCCTGCCACCGGGTGTCCGTCACCGTAGCTTTTGACCTTATATACTTTGCATTGAAAAGTGCGCAGCGGCCAGGAGCCTAAAGCCTCATCGCACTCCTCCTCGGCGCTGGAGGTGCAAACGTTGATATTGGATACCCATACGCCGTGCAGCCAGGGTTCCTCTCCCGGCATTTCCGGATACCACCATCCATGCTGACCGTGCACCACGCGGGGATCAATGCCCTCGAAGATTTGGACTTTCTGCATGACGCGGCCATGCTGGGTTTCAATCCAGGCCCAATCACCATCGACAAGTCCGAGCTCTTTTGCCGTTTCGGGATGGATCTGCATAGTGGCCCAGGGATATCGCTTGCGCAGTTTTTCGATCTGGCGGTGCTCGGAGTGAAAGAAGGGGTGGAAACGACCGCCGGTGATCAGGATATGCGGATACTTCTCAACCAGTTCCGGGGCTCGGTCAGGACTTTCCGGCGGCTCTTGATAATAGGGCAGGGGATCGTAACCCAGCTTTTCCATTACCGTCGAGGATAGCTCAATTTTTCCCGTGGGGGTTCCGAAACCGCCCATCTTTTCGTATTTTTTATATTCCCATTTTTCAGGACCCACTGTGCCCTTCTTGAGCAGCTCCTTAAAAGTCAATCCCATCGGTTTGAGTCGGTAATCATAATAGGCTTCCAGGGTTTCCCACGGCCAGTATTTTTCCTGATTGAGCCGTATGCCCAACCCACGCCAGAAATCAAAGTCGGTGCGCCGGTCATGTTTTCCCGGAATGGTAGGGGGCACAGCGGCCTCACCGGCCACAATAACCGGTGTCGTATTGTGGTAATTCCATAAAAAGTCGCGCTCCTGCCACATGGCACTCGGCAATACATAGTCCGCCAGCTGGGCACTGGGGGTCATAAAATAATCCACTACAACATAGAGATCCAAACTTTTGAGGGCTTTATGAACCAGCTTGGTATTGGGTATGGTAACCATCGGATTTGATGATAGTGTTATGAGCGCCCGCACCGGATAAGGATCGCTGTAGGCGATCGCCTTGTAAAGTGATGGGGCAGGGGCCATGCAGGTATAGCCGAACATATCACAGCGTTTGCCCCAGACACGTTCCACATTGCTCTGAACCATTTCATAGCCGGGCCATGAATAAAGCTTGAATTGATTGCCCAGAATCTTTTCGCGCTGTTCTAACGGCAGCGCCTCGGGCATTTCGATTTGATGTTCGGTGATAAACGGCGCCGGGCCCAACAGTTCTTCGCCACCTTGGACATCCACGTTACCCACAATGGCTGAGATGATATGACGTGCAGCGATGGCCCCATAGGAGTTGGGCTGATGGGCCACTCCCATGCCTTCCATGGCGCAGGAAGGCGTTTGCGTAGCGAACATACGGGCGGCCGCCTGGATCTGATCGGCCGGCACCCAGGTGATTTCGGCAACCTTATCGAGCGGATATTCTTTTGCGCGCTGCACCAGGGCATCAAATCCGTGGCACCAATTCGTGACAAATTCTTTATCGTAGAGATCTTCTTGGATAATCACATTGATCATGCCCAGCAGCAGGGCGCAATCCGTACCCGGACGCAGCTGAAGCCACAAATCTGCCGCCTCGGCGGACTCAGAACGACGGGGATCAATGACAATCAATTTGGCGCCTTTTTTCATCCCGTTCTCGATTCCTTCCCAGATGGTCTGGTGAGAATGCGGCGGGTTGCGTCCGATGAGCATCACGCAGCGGGTATTCTGCAGTTTTTCGATGTGCATCCAATAAGGCCACCAGCCGAAAAGGGTGGTGGCGACCACAGCTGAATTGCCATGACAGATCTGGGCCTGACCACACTGATTGGGGCTGCCGAAAAGATTCAGAAATCGCGAGTTGAGCTCCTCATAGGTTCTGCTGGTGCCGGCAGTAACCCCCAGGGTTTCGGCACCATACTGATCCTTGAGTGCCTGTAATTTGGCGGCAATCTCATCCAGGGCTTCATCCCAGGTGATCTGCTGCCACTTGTTTTCACCTTTTTCACCGACCCGTTTGAGCGGATAATTCAGACGATCGGGATGATAAAAACGCTCTAAATCCGGGGCCCATTTGCGCGGGCACTTCTTGATGGGCGAGGTGCTGACATTGACAATCTGATTGTCTTCCACCTCGAGTTCAAGACGGCAGCGCGGTTTGCATCGAAAACAGATGGTGTGCTTAATTTCTTTCGCCATTCTCTTACCTCCAAAGCTAGATTGATAAAGGCTACCTATTTTTATCCGGTTTAATATATTTAATTTTATGAATGCGTTGTCTAATTAAGTCAACTCATATGATTTTATAAAATATATAAGATTTTCTTATAGATTTTTCGATTGGAGCAGAGCCAGAATGGCGGACCTGATTATTTCGGATTTTGGATTTTATTGTGGTTGTATAAAGGCTGATGAAAAACAGAATTAGTAGGAGTTGGCTAAAATAGGATGATACAATTTAACACCGAAGTGATGGTAATAAGGCTCACATTTCGTCAACAGCAGGAAAGAAATTCTTTTGTTCAGGATTTTTCTTTCTTCATCGAGAGTATCAAAATTTCCACCCCCTTTTGAAATGATCAGATCCGATTGGCGCACCAGATTGTTCACTTCGCTTGAGCATCTGTTCAACAGGGTGCCCGGCAAGGGCCCGTCGATGCCGTTTTCAACAACCCTGACAATTTTGTCGATCCCGACTGTCTTTGCTTCCTCAATGGTCGCGTCATTAAGGGTCGGCACACTTCTAACCACAAATGTAATCTCGGTTTGAAATATTGTTTTTATGGTTTCAATCAGCAGTTTGTCGAACACAATTTCTCCGGCATTGTCACCGAAGATCAAAAGGTGTCGGGTTGTTTGCAGCTGTTGTCTGAATTTTGAATAATTTTCGCCCGAAAGCGGCAATTTGGTCTTTTCTGCAATGGACTTCCCGATTGTTATAGCGGGATCGGCCACCATCAGATCCATCGAATTGCCCAGAATGGAAAGCTTAACGGCAGCTTTTAAAGGGTCGGCGGCTTCGTTCACCATTTTTTCAAGAAGTGGGTAAAGCGCCATTATTTTTTCATTCTGGCTTGATTTTAACTTGAGAAACGGATCACGCGAGTTGATCTTTTCGACAATCTTTTGCCACACATCTTCGATGATTTCAGCACTGGTGGTATTCCATAGCCGGCCGCGCAAAGCCGGGATATCGAGTATATCAGCATATAATGCCTTGAGCGCGTTTTCATCCAGGGGAAGTTGCTTCAGAGATGAAATGGCCATATTTAATATGCAGGGGATGCAGTCCGGCTGAATCAACATATCTTCTCTTTTGCTCAAAATCCTTTCATCATTTCTTTCATAAAAAAAGGTATTTCGATCCGACCTGTGGGAGATAGAATTTTACTGCTGTAATCCGTGGCATACTTTTTTTTCAGGGTTCGAACCATACCTCTGAATTCGGATGTGTTGATCGCCTTGGCGATACTTTCGATGTTCCGACCGGTAGACTCGGCCAGTGTTCGGGGGCCGGAACCGATGGCCAGGCGCCAACCGCCGGTTATCGGAGCACCAAGGGCCTTCATCCCCGGGATGCACTCTTCTTTGACAAATTGATAATGCGCATCCCCCCTTTCCGGAATGACGTTGTAGTACTGGTTGAACTTCCAGGCCCCGGTCTGTATACGATACGGCTCTTCCATAACCCGTCCGCTTGAGATCCAGACCCGGCTGCTGTATTTGAACACCACCTGCGACAATTTATTCGAAATGATGCGATACTGACTGTTGGTAAGCGCTTCCATCAGATCTTCTTCTTTTTTTACGGTAGCAACCGCTATGATCCGGGGCCCTTCACCCACCGCAACGTAATAGCCCCCTAATAACTTGAGGCCGAGCTTCTCAAGCGTCGGATTGTATTCATTGGAGACAAATGTAGAATAGTCATCAAATTTATCCGTGATTACATCCCAGCTTTGAGCGAAAAGAATAGTCATACGCTGCCTCCTATGGCTTCCGGTGTATGTCTTTAGATGTTGATATCATATAAACCGAACGGTGCTGCTTGCTTCTCTACATTTTAAATATGCGGGTCATAAGCTCTGCCAGATATTCGTCCTGGTTTTCCTTCTTTTGGGTGTATTTTGCCGGACGTGTCTGAACCCAAAAGAGATTTTCAGGAAAATAAAGATCGGCGTCAAAGACCCATTCCATGTCCTGGGGCATGTCGAAATGGGCCTCAACATCTTTGGCGATTCGCACGATCTCCTCGAGCTCTTCTTTATTCAAGCAGGGTTTCTCCTGAAGATCATCGGGAACCTTTACGATTCCAATTCCGGAAGCCTTATACACCACCATTTTGGTCTTTTTGTTAATCGTTGTTTCCGCTTTTCCGCTTTCTTTGTCCACAATAAAGCTGTCGGGTGTAATCTCGCCGCTGACGACGCTCTCGCCCAGACCCCAGTTTCCTTCGACGACTGTTTTTGAGAGGTCTCCGGTGGTGGGCAGCACCGTGAGGGTAACCCCGGCACATTTGGCGTTAACCATTTTTAAAACCGCCACCCCGATCGGTGCTTTATCCAGTTCCATGTTTTTTTCCAGGCGAAAGGCGATGGCTCGGGTCGTAAAGGCACTCCCCCAAACCTGGATGACCTTTTCGATTATTTCTTTTTTGCCGCAGACGTTTAGATACGTTTCCATTTGCCCGGGCATGCTGATGGCCCCGCTGGAACGAATGGCAACCGGGACATCGGTACACTGCAGTTGTTCACATAGCTGTTCATAGTATTCCCAAAGTAAAAGTTTCATATCTTCGGGCATTGGCTTTGATTGGATGACGTCCCGAATAAAGCGACTGGCTTCGACCTGTTTGCCGACTGCGTCCTTTAGATCTTTTTTGTTTTTACGAACATATTCACGGATTTCTTTGCCGGCGCCGGTTGTTTGCATAAAACGTTTATATCCGTCTACTGAAATTGCAAATCCCGGCGGCACTCGCATTCCGAGGTGAACCATTTCACCCAGGTTTGCGCATTTTTTCCCCACCATGTCGTTATGCTCGCTGCGGAGCTCATTGAACCAGAAGATCCATTTATCTGCCATGGTGATATTCCCTTATCTTATCCGAAGAGGTGAGGGGCCCGATATTTGTTAGAGGACGCCACACCTCTCCGGGTTAATTTGTTAATCCTGAATGTATACCGTCCCCATATTGGCATCCACTTTAACCCGCTGGCCGGATTTGATCTTCTGGGTGCCTTCAAAGACGTTCATAACCACCGGTATACCGTACTCCCTGCCCACAATGGCAGCATGGGAGAGGCTGGCGCCCCGGTCCACAATTACGCCTTTGATCATGGAAAAAATGGGTGTCCAGCTGGGGGAGGTGGTGGCTGCCACGAGGATGTCCCCCTCCTTTACCAGATGGAGTTCATCTTCGGTCATGATGACCCGCGCCGGGCCTTCGGCTACCCCGGGGGAGCCGCAAGTTCCATATAGATCGGCTTTGAGTTCGGGGCGCACCTCCGGCATGGCTCCGACGACCACCTTGAGGGCGATGGGGTCATTGGACTGTACCAGTACGCCCATGGCCTGATCCAGATCAAATCCTTCCTTTAACATGGCAGGCGGATTGGGCGTCTTTTGCCATTCTTCCCACTCTGCCTTTCTGCGATTTACTATATAACGCATGTCAAACTGGTCGGGATTGATGCCGGCCCGCCGGATTTCGTCCGGTATCAGAAAAAACATGTCTTCAGGATCATCGATAGTCCCTTCCTGAGCCCAGCGCTTGCCCAGGCCAAGGGCGCTACGCCGCATCATGGCATGGGTATACAGATCCAGATAATGGTCGTGTTCTTCACTGAAAATACCGCATTTTTGGGCCATTCGCATCAATTGTTCGAACCAGCCTCTTTGCTCCTGGGGAACCTTTGCGAGCACCTCTTTTTCGGCTGCTTCCCGTTCTTCGGCATTCTTCTGACGCTTCTCGTCGAGGTTGAAATCCCCGCCTTTTGAGAGGAACTGCTTGACATTACCTAGAGCTGGCGTGGGATCCTCCACCCAGGTGGGCAGATTTATTTCCGACATGCGCTGCATGCGCCAGCCGTCTTCATTCATAAAATCCATGAAGTCCTTCAAAAATGCCTTGCCCTTATCCGTTTTCGCCAGCGCAGCAGCGATATCTGCTGGTTCGTTCTGAAGAAATACATCCGCCAGGCCTTCTTTCTGGGCCCGTATTGAACATTCCCATAGCTTGCGATCGACCTGAAAGACTTTGTTGTCAAAGCCGGAGACCAGTTTGTGGAAAAGCGGGGAAGTGTCATCGATACCGGCCAGCTCGCGGCACATATTTTCAAAAAGAATATAGGCCGTGTAAGTTCCGTACATCATATACATGTGGATTTCCCACATGCGGCGGCAGGTGTTGATGGTCTCTTCAAAATTGTCCAGCAGTTCTATGTTGGTGGCTTCATCGAGATTCAGGCTTTTGAGATTCTCATAACGCCCTAAAATCTCTTCCACAAAACCGTTCCACAAACCGTCATAATCCTCTATGAAAGGCAAGATTGCTTTGCGAAATCGCTTTTCCCTTCGTTGTTTTTCCTCTTCCGACTTCACCAGGAGCAATGTCAGGTAACCCCCTCCGTTCATAAATCGCCAATCCCACCCTTTTACGGTTGGCAGGCTCAATTTCTCGGCCCCGTATTGCATGCCGTGTCGACAGAAACTTATCCAGAACCAACCGAACATCGGTGTCCAGGGCGGCACGGAGTGGGTACCGTCCAGAAACCATGCCGGTGATTGTTCGAAATCCTTTTCGGGATCAAATTCTAAACCGGGGACAACATCATAAACTTTCATATTCGCCTCCTTTGTTAGGGTTGAGACATATATTAATCGGCTGCGCGAGATGCAGGTGCCGTTTTGGCTGACCGCTTTTGCCGTTGAATCCTATGGATTTGTTCGCAGGTGCCCTTTCATATCTTCAATCGCCGCTTGTAAGTCCAGCGCTTGCAATCGCTTGACGCAGGGTATGCCTTCGGAGCTGTAACCCATGGATTGGTAGTATTCGTCCAGCAAATGCTCGAGATTGCCGACCGTCTGATCGGTAGCCGGACCGGCCTGGCGTAAAGGTTCAGATCGCATGCGTTCTGGCAGCGTATCGTCTTTGCGACTGAACCCTTCGCGTACGTTGAAACAGCGTTCCATGCAGACGATGCGTTCGCCGATTTTCAGCAGATTTGCGGCGTCTTCAAAATCTTTGATGCCGGTAGCCGCCAGAAGAAGCTTTGCATACATGGTGGTGTCCAGACCCGTATTCCCAAAAGTGCAGGCGATAAGAGAGTCCTCAAGGGCCTGCTCTTTCTGGACGCGGGCAATTAAGTCACCTTTGCCGGTTTCAACAAGCGGATCCGCCTGGCCGGAAAACTCCTCCCGTGGGCGGCCGTACATGTGGCTGCCACCGATGTTTGAAGTGGCCATACTCAGTGCATACCCTTTGACCCCGCGGGGCTCATATCCCGGCAGTTCCAGGCCTTTGATATGCATGGCAAATGCTTCGGCGCCGCCGCCGATTTGCTCGGCGGCTCTTTTGACCCCTTCTCCCAGTAGCCGGCCGAGGCCCTCTTTATTGCCGATTTTTTCAATCAACGAAAATATGGCATCCTTATTACCCCAGGTAAGGTTCAAACCATCGGCATCGGCCGATGAAATCATGCCTCTTGCAAACAATTCACAGGCAAAGGCGATGCAAACGCCCGTGCTGATCGTATCGATGCCGAAAGCATCGCAAAGTGCATTGGCGTCGATGATAAACTGTCTATCGGTAAGACCGAGCAGGGGGCCGAATGCAAAAATGGTTTCGTATTCCGGACCGTCGATCTGTGAACCCTCAAAAGGCCCGTGCATGACCTCCCGCATACCGCCGCACCGGGTCATACAGGCATAGCAGCCGGCCCGGGCCTTTTTTAATTCAAAGAACCGGTCTCCGGATATGTCTTCGATGGTTGTGATGCTGCCTTCGCAGTAATTTTTGGTCGGCAGGATTCCCAGGCTATTGACAATTGTTGTGATGTACGGAGTCCCCAGGCTGGCCATGGTTTTCTTGCGGGGGTGTTCTTTTAATATGTCGATCTGGGTTTTGATCAGTTTTTTGAAGGTTTTCGGGGCGGAGGCGGTAGGTCTTTTTACCGGGACATTGATCGAAATCGCCTTAAGGTTCTTGGAACCCATGACGGCTCCCATGCCGCCGCGGGACGCGGTGCGTTCCCCGGAGTGGATGACGGCGTAACGCACCAGGTTCTCACCACCCGATCCGATGCAGGCTGATTCCGTGCGAGGGCCGTGTCGATTTTTCAGCAGTTCCTGCAACCGGCGATAGTTCAGACCCCAGAGATCGTTTGCCTCCAGAAAGTGAACACCTGCGGCGTCAACGTGGATGTAGGTCGGCTCCGTTGCCTTGCCCTCCAGAATGATGAGGTCGTATCCGGCATGCTTCATCCACGCCCCGAAATTTCCACCTGATATGGAGCGGAAAATGGTGCCGGTCAGGGGGCTTTTGGATGATACGGCCCACTTTGAAAATCCCTGGAGCCCTGATCCGCCTAAAGCACCGATTGACATGATGAGTTTATTCTTGGGATCGAGGGGGTCTATGTTAGGCAGCAGCTCGTTATAGAGGTACAGAGCGCTTAATCCGCGTGCAGAGATGAATTGTTCATAATAGGGAATAGGAATGTTCTCTACCTGATAAGTACATTTCCTGAGGTCAATTCTAAGGAGCTTGCCGGCAAGAGTTGTCATTGAAAGGTGCCTTTTAACTTCATCTCACTAAATTTCAATCGTACGGCATATTATACGTCGCTTTATTTGTTTATGTGTCCTGACGGCACTAGAACCTTGCAGCCGTAGTTGGATACCATGCTGAGCAATTTTAATGTCAGGGCTTGGTAATCCGGGTTTTCCAGCATTTCTCCGATGACAGACAGGTCAGTTGTGCGGCCTTCAAAGATAACATAGGGTGTTGCACCCACATCGACATGCCAGCCGCCAACCATCTCGACGCCGAATCTTTGCATCTCGGGCAGATGTTCGTTTTCCGCAAAAGCGATATACGCATAATAATCGGCCGGATTGATATTAAAATGTTGATTAAATTTAAATCCCCGTTCGATTTCAATAGGCCGTTCAGATATCCGACCGGTGGGAACCAGTAATTTGTTGCTGTAGTTACCCACCAGACGAAACAGTTTGTCGCGGAGTTCAAGATATGCTGGACTCATTATCAGGCTTTCGACTTCATCGACGGAGCTCGAGACACCTTCGGCGATAAAATAGGGGCCTTCTCCGGATGCGACATGCCAGGAGCCTACGATTTTCATGAGCCCGGTTATATCAATTTGCGGAACAAATTCCCGGACAAAGAATGTGTCAAAATCTGTTTGATGACCGTGTCGTATATTCCAGTAATGGATCAGTTTAACCGGCATCGGTTAGCTTCCTTAAGGCACCAGTCCGGTAGGTGCCAGTATTTTGCTCCCATAACCGTCTACCATCGCCAGCAGTCTTGATGTCAGTTCACCGTATTCCTTGCTGCCAATAACCTCAAGAATATGTTTGACACTGGCACAGGAGCCTTCCACCACAATGCCCGGACCCGGCCCGAGAGAGACATGCCACCCGCCGATCATATTGATTCCTAATTTTTCCATCGTGGGTAAATGTTCATTGTGAATGAAGTGAACGTAATCATCGTATTGGGCATAATTGATGTCGTAGTGGTGGTTGAATCGGAAATTCGTTTCGCGGGGCAGCTGGCTTTCTACGGTTCCCGTGGGTACCATGATTTTAGTTTTATAATTGGTGATGAGAAAATGGAGCAGATGATTTAGCTTTTTAAAATCATCCAGCAACAATAGCCGGTGCACGCTTTTTACCGAATCCGCCACCCCTTCCATGATGTGATAGGGCCCTTCACCGGCTGCCAGGTACCAGGAGCCGACGATTTGAATCAAGTCCGTTTCATTTATGCCCGGAATATAGCTTTTGGAAATAAAATTTCGGTATTCCTCGTCTTTTCCGGAGAGGACATCATAGTACTGGATAAATTTTACGGTCATGGGCCCCCCTTTTGATGGGGCTGAGAATACTAGGGTATTGTTTTTATCTTCCCCGCTATTTTAATGCATGGCGCGACCCCCGCTTATTAACAGCGTCTGACCCGTCATAAAATCACTTTCGGAAGAGGCCAGAAAAAGTGCTGCTCCTGTCAGATCTTCGGGTTTTTCAAGTCTATTCAGCGGTGTTTTGGAAGTGTCGTATTTTTTGACATCAGCCAGATTTCTACTGGCTTCCGTATCGGTAAAACCGGGTGCAATGCAATTAATGCAGATATTAAGGGGGCCTAATTCCACGGCCAGGGCCCGGGTGAGCCCGATGATTCCGCCTTTGGAGGCTACATAATGGGCAAACCCATGAGAGCCGGTAAAAAATACTTCCGAGGCAAGATTGACAATCTTGCCAGAGCCCTGCTGACGCATGTAGGGAAAGACGGCCCGGGTTGCCAGAAATGCGCCTTTGACGTTAACCGCCATCAACAGATCCCATTCGTCCAGATCGATTTCATAAAAAGGCTTTCGTTTGATGCCATCATAAATTGCCGCGTTGTTCACCAGGATATCAATTTTACCGAAGGACTTTACGGTAGCCTCAGCCATGGCCAGGGTATCTTCTTCCCGGGTGACATCCGCCTGGTATAAACTGGCCGTTCCCCCTGAAGCATCGATGCGTTTTATCGTTTCCTCAAGATTGGCCATATCCCTGCGGGTCACCACCATAACCTTGGCGCCTTCCCGGGCCAAGGTAACAGCAAAGGCCCGGCCCAATCCCTTGGCGCCACCCGTCACGATGGCAACTTTATCCTTTAAACGCATGTCTACTCCTTCCGATCCCCTAAATCCGAAATCCGCAATCCAAAATCCCCAATTAGTATTCTCTGCCTTTTTCCTCCCAGATTTTTGGCAGGTTAAAGTCTTCGACGATTTTTTTGAAACAATTGTATGAGCTGCCGCGACCGATCCCTCCACAGGAATGCAGGTTGGAAGAACAGATGTACATATTTTTTACATCCGGGATGCGGTAATTGGCAATTTCCGGAACC
>Ga0209536_100005531_pt1 | contig 19581 bp, 16 predicted proteins | sample DeeMarSeWOR28_12_FD_187461 | JGI IMG/M metagenome (GOLD analysis project Ga0209536, IMG submission 187461) | Marine sediment microbial communities from White Oak River estuary, North Carolina - WOR-2-8_12 (SPAdes) (version 2) | ecosystem: Environmental > Aquatic > Marine > Intertidal zone >...
GTCCCCTTTTGGCGGACGCGCTGGAAGCGGTTGTGCGAGACCTGGAGGACGAGCAGAAAGGGAAATAGTTGATTGGTCGAATGGTCGACCAACCCAGCAATTAACGGCGCCTCTTCAGCTTCGCTCGCGTTTGCGTTATCTTCATCGGCGGCGCAAGGACGCGCCGCTCACATGGAATGGATGCCATGTCCCTTGCTGTTGTCTTCAGCCGCGCCGCGGTTGGTATCGACGCGCCCCTGGTCAGTGTCGAAACCCACTTGGCCAATGGCTTGCCCAGTCTCTCCATTGTTGGACTACCTGAGACCGCAGTGCGCGAGAGCAAAGACCGCGTACGCGCTGCACTGCTCAACGCGGGCTTTGCGTTTCCCACTCGACGCATCACCATCAATCTCGCCCCGGCGGATCTGCCCAAGGATGGCGGTCGATTCGATCTGCCGATTGCCCTAGGCATTCTGGCCGCCTCGGGTCAAATACCGGCCGCGCCTCTGGCTGGACATGAGTTCATCGGCGAGCTGGCGTTGGGCGGAGCGCTGCGACCCGTGCGCGGTGTGCTGCCCGCCGCACGCGAGGCGGCTGCGAACGGCCGGAGCCTCGTCTTGGCGCCGGACAACGCGCCCGAAGCAACTCTCGTCGCTGGCCTTCGCGTACTCCCGGCGCCTGATCTGCTCGCCGTCTGCGCCCACATCAACGACACGAGGCCGCTGGAGCAACGCATTGCGGCGGGGCCAGCGACAGCGACTGGCGCCACGGCGGATCTCGCCGAGGTACGCGGACAACACCATGCCAAGCGCGCGCTCGAAATCGCAGCAGCGGGCGGCCATAGCCTGCTGCTGATGGGTCCACCCGGCACTGGCAAGACAATGCTGGCCAGTCGCCTGCCCGGTATTCTCCCGGCAATGAGCGATGATGAGGCCTTGGAGAGCGCGGCGATTCAATCCATCAGCGACGGCGGCTTCGATACCCGACGCTGGCGCCAGCGTCCGTTTCGAGCACCACACCACACCGCCTCGGGTGTAGCGCTGGTCGGCGGCGGCAGTCAACCACGGCCAGGTGAGATCTCACTGGCACACCGCGGTGTGTTGTTTCTCGACGAGCTGCCGGAGTTCGATAGACGCGTGCTAGAGGTATTGCGCGAGCCACTGGAGTCAGGACGCATCGTCATCTCACGCGCCGCGCGCCAGGCGGAGTTCCCGGCGCGCTTTCAACTGGTTGCCGCGATGAATCCGTGCCCGTGCGGCTATGTAGGTCATCCCAGTGGGCGCTGCCGTTGCACAGGGGAGCAGATTCAGCGTTATCGCGCCCGGCTCTCGGGACCGCTGCTGGATCGCATTGACATGCACGTCGACGTCCCGCTGCTGCCGCAGCAAGATCTACTGGACTTGTCAGCGCCAGCCGCAAGAGGCGAACAAAGCGCGGCAGTGAGATCCCGTGTCGAGCAGGCGCGTGAACGGCAGCTCGCCCGTACCGGCCGTGTCAATGCACACCTCAGTGAGCGGGAAGTCACTGAAACCTGCCAACTGGCGGTAAGCGAACGTCGACTGCTGCTCGATGCCACGCAATGCCTTGGCTTGTCGGCGCGCGCGCACCGCCGGATTCTGACGCTGGCCCGCACCATCGCCGACCTTGGCGCCGAAGCCCAAATCAACGCCGCGCATTTGAGCGAGGCGCTGTCCTACCGCCAGCTCGATCGCAACACTGAACGGGCATCATCAATAGTGCAGTACTGAACGGCAGCCGAGTTAGCCGAATTGATGTTGATCCGGCGAGGTGGAGCGCAACTGGCGCGAAACCTGACTTGGCGACCAAATTGCGCGCCACAAACCAGCGAGGTGATGGCGGCGGGGACTAGAACTCAAAACCAACGCTGAGCGAAAAACCGGTGCCACCCAGATCGACCGAGTCACCGCCAATCTCCTCCGCCGGGGCGTTGATATAGGTCAGGTCGAGCTCGAAATAGCTGTGGCGAATGCCGAGGTTACTTTCCAACGAGGACGCTGACCGCTGGTCCAGCGGATCGAGCAGAAACTGCACGCCGAGGTGGGCGATAGCCCCAATGGTTGAGCCGGTTCGTCGTTCCTGGTTCTCGATCTTCTGCGCATAACCCAGGTAGGTCACGCCGGCACTGAAATAGGGGATCACAACCTGATCGTCGCGGAACGCCCCGCGCGCGCTGACCAGGACGCTGGCAGGCCACAGCCGGTGCTCGACGTAGCCGCCGACACCTTCTTGCACGGGCAGCTGACCCTGGCCTTCGTCGCGCATATAGCCAAGCTCCGCGCCGACACCAAAGTAGCGATTGATCCACCAGTCACCCGCGATCGAGAAATAGCCCATGTAGGCGGTGTCGTAATATTTCTTCCAGTTATCGATCGCGGGGTAGAACGCGCCGCCACGAAAGTGCAACGACCAAAGCGGATGGGAACCCGGCTCCTCGCCGGCCTCATCGGCGAAGGCGTTACCGACGCTAAACAGACCCAGCACGGCGACCAGCACGCTCGGGGGCAGCCAGCGGTTGGTGGGCTGATGCGGTGTGGCACTAAACATGACGGGCACCCGCACACGCCCGCACTGCGAACCGCCAGGCGCGCCGCCGTTGCCACACCAATGCCGGCAGTATCAGCACGAGTGCCAGCACGCTGAGTTGCTCAGCAGCGCTGCCGCGGGTTGCAACGGCCGCCAGCTGCACCAGCGGCCATAACGCCGCACGTACCCATGGCTTGATCTGCGGATGTTCAGAAACGAACTGCGCTGCGGGAGGGCTGTTGCGATAATACCAGCGCACCAGCGCCTGGCCTCCAGCATTGGTCAGGAGATACTCGTCACGAAAATCGCGCAGCACCTGCACCTCAGTAGCGTCGTAATAGCCATAAGCGGCGGTTGCAATGAAGCAACCCTCGTCCGGCAGATCCGGCACCGGCGCCACCGGTTCCGGCATCCCGGTCTGCTCCTCGGACTTGGGGCCCTCAAGGGATTCACCCAGCTGCTGGCGCTTGATATCGCTGTCGCGGATGTAGCTGCCATGACGCGGCTCACCGTCGCTATCGAGGCCCTGTGCATCATAGACCTGGACTACGATTTGGTAGGTGGTCCGGATGAGCGCAGCAACCTGGACTCGATAAACCGTCAAATTATCCAGGCCCGAAAGCGAGTACGTGCTCACGTCGCCAACCTCAACACGTGCATCCTGGTCCGGCTGCTGATCAGCATCGCCGTAGTAGACGACATAGCCGGTCGCACCGCTCACGGTGCTCCAACTCAGATCGAGAGTCTGGTTGCTGGCTGCGGGCGGCTCCAGTACCGGGCTGGAGCCAGGCGCGTCCGCTATCGCCAGGCCTTGCAACAGGTACGCCGTTACATTGCCGGCATCGTCGCTGTTGTCTTCGTAGGTATCGCGACCGTAGCGCACCAGGTAACCACCGCCCTCGGCTACGGCATAGGCGTCGGTCGCCGACCATTGCACGCCGATCGCTGGTGCTGTCACGCCCGCCTCGTCACTCGCATCGCGCGTGACCACATCGGCTGCCGGAAACGGAAACACATCGGCACGCAGACCGCCGTAGGCGCCGATATCCGGCGCAGTGTCATCAATGATGTCGTTGTCGCCGGTGCCGTTGTCGATACTGGGCGAATCGACCTGGAGATGAAAGTCCAGCGTATCTGCACTGGCATCCACGAACAGGGGATCCCCCGTCTGGAAATTCGTGCCCGCATCACCACGAGTGCCGTTGTCGTAAAAGTGGTTGTGGGTGATGGTGCTGGCGAAGTCTATGGAGGGAATCGCAGTCGTGTTGGAAGCGAAGATGTTGTTGCGAATTGAGGTTAGCGTCGCGGCCAAGTTGTTCGCCCGGCTAATAGCGGTAGTGTGACGGTAAAAAACGTTGTTCTCAATGGTTGCGGACGAAGCGTCTTGCACGCTGATGGCTGTGGCCCTCACATTGGGATCAAAGAATACGTTGTTGACGATCGTGATTGCCGAGCTGCCGGCGCTGACCTGAAGGCTCGAACCGGTGCTAACCCTAGCCACGAACGTGAGGTTGCGGATAGTGACGTTGCTGGCACCACTGATCGTAATCAGCGGCGCCGTCGTCACCGCTTCCAACAGCGTCTGAGCGGTTTCGCGCCCACGCAGGGTCAGGTTCAAAGCGCCGCTGGGAAGACTGAGGTGCTCGCGGTAGGTACCGCGATCGATGGTGATCGAATCGCCATTGCTGGCAGCGTCGATGGCCGCCTGAATTGTAGCGTAGTCATCAGGAACGACGATCTCTGCCGCATGCGGGGCGCCGACAGCAAGTGCTGCGCACAGGAAAACAACAAGCCTCAGTGTGTTTGCCATAGCCATTGGCCTTTCTCTATCGCGCCTCGGCAGCCAGGGGCGCTGCGATGGTGACCGCATTTCGGCGAAAGCTTACCGAGCACGGCACCAACACCGTTAGGTGGCACAGCGCAAGGCCTGTATGTTGCGACAGTGCAATATCGTCCAGCGACCGAAAACGTTAGTGTCGCGCGAGTCCAATACCTGAAGCCCGCTGCGAACGATGAACGCATTCAGGTCCAGATCGGCCCGCGATCCTGCCGCGGTGGCAAAACTCGACGCCGTGCCGCCAGCAGGGCGCAGGGCGTGCGGCGAGCGAAAGTGATTGAGAATATATAAGTCGCCGCCAGGTTTGCATACACGGCGCATCTCATCAATCAACTGCAGCGGTTGGCTGACCACAGAAAGCACATACATGGCCACGACTTTGTCAAACGTGTCGTCGGCGAAACTCATCGCCTCCCCGTTCATCTGCCGCAGCGCTTCGACATGCCCCAACCCCAGCTTTTCTACCCGCTCCCGGGCCAGCGCGATCATCTCCTGTGAGCTGTCGATTGCGGTAACCCGCGCGCTGGTGGGATAGAGGGGCAGGGAGAGGCCAGTGCCGACGCCCACTTCGAGCAGGCGCTCGCCAGGATGCAGGTTCAAGCCGGCGATCAACGCGCGCCGCCCGGGTTCGAGCAGCGGTCCGAACAATATATCGTAGACATGCGCGTAACGGCGGTAGGCGCTTTCCACGAAATCATTTGCCATGGCTGGCGGCCTCCCCAGGCTGCTCCCAACCCACATCCCCGCGCAGCTGCTGGCGGTGCGCTGCCCGGACGGATAGGCTATCGGGCATGATTCTGCACGTGGACATGGACGCCTTCTATGCCGCCGTGGAGACACGCGAACGCCCCGAGCTGGCGGGCAGACCCGTCGTGGTGGGTGGTAGCGCGCAACACCGCGGAGTCGTCGCTGCTGCCAGCTATGAAGCCCGGCGCTTCGGCATCCACAGTGCGATGGCCATGGCGGCCGCTGAACGCCTGTGCCCACACCTGATCCGCCTTCCGGTACGTATGGCACTGTACGCCGACGTATCTCGGCAGTTGCACGCCATCTTCGCACGATACACGCCTCAAATCGAGCCGCTGGCTCTGGATGAAGCGTTTCTCGATGTCACGGCCAGCGAGCGACTCTTCGGCGACGCGGCGGCCATTGCCCGGCGCATCAAGCAGGACATTTACCAGGAGCTTGGGCTGATCGCCTCGGTGGGCGTGGCGCCCACGAAGTTCGTGGCCAAGATCGCCTCCGACATCGAAAAGCCCGATGCCCTGGTCATCGTCGATGTCGACGCGGTACAACGGTTTCTCGACCCGCTCCCCGTAAGTCGGCTATGGGGTGCCGGCAAGGTAACGGGCCAGGCATTCGAACGTCTGGGCTTGCGCACGATCGGCCAGATACGCCGCCAGTCTCCGGAAGTATTGCAGCACCACTTTGGCAAACTGGGTCATCACTTCTGGCTCCTGGCGCAAGGTATCGACGACAGGCACGTCGTCACCGACCAACAGGCGAAATCCATTTCTCACGAGACCACGTTCGCCCAGGACCTGATAGATCGGGAGAGCCTGCAAGGTTGGCTGCTGCACTTGACGGAACATGTGGCGTGGCGATTGCGGGGCGAGGGCAAGCTGGCGCGCACCGTGCAGCTCAAGATTCGATTTTCGGATTTTCGCACCATCACGCGGGCGCGCTCACTGGCCACTCCCACTGACGCCACTCAGCAACTGTGGTCGACCGCCGCATCCATACTCGAATTCGGTTTGGGGCACAACAAGCAGCCCGTTCGGCTGCTGGGCATGGGCGTGAGCGGGTTCGACGATCCGGACCAGGCGCAGGTCGACTTGTTCGACGACCAACGTGCCGCCAAGGTCGACGACACGCTCGATGCCATCAATGAGCGTTTCGGCACGGATGCCGTATGCCGCGGCACAACGCTGAAGCGCGGTCGTCGGGCTGACGGGGACAGGGATCGGCGCGGACGTTAGTATTGCGGGTGAAGCATCGTGCGTATCACGGGAGGGTGTACCAACATGTCTACCAAGGGGCAGGACCGTTTCAGCCTGCACATCCAACGCTACATGATCACGGGTGTGCTAACGCTGGTACCGCTGTGGATCACCTGGGTCGTCTTCGATTTCATTCTGCGCCAGCTGTCTAAGCTGGGCATGCCGTGGGTGCGCGCGCTATCCAAGACCCTGGAAAAGGGCTGGCCAACCGTTTCCCAGTGGTTGCTCGAGCCATGGTTTCAGTCCACGGTAGCGATACTGCTGACGTTGGTATTTCTCTATCTACTCGGCTGGTTGGCGACGCGCGTAATCGGCAAGCGCCTGATCGGTATCTTTGATGCGATCATCGCGCGCATACCGCTGGTGCAAACGATCTACGGCGCAGTCAAGAAGCTGCTCGCTGCTGTACAGCAGAAGCCAGATCGGGTTCAGCGTGTGGTGCTGATTGAGTTTCCAACCCCGGAGATGAAGACCGTCGGCTTTGTCACGCGAGTGCTGCGTGATGAGCATACGGGTCAGGAACTGGCAGCGGTCTATGTGCCGACGACGCCCAACCCGACATCGGGCTATCTGGAGATTGTTCCAATTGAACGTGTCATATCGACAGACTGGACGATCGATCAGGCGATGACCTTTATTATCTCCGGCGGTGCTGTGGCGCCGGATGAGATTAACTACTCCAGAAGCGTGACTGATGCATCGGCTAGGGGCGACGGGTGAGGCATTACCCGGGGTTGGGATTGAACTGAAGCTGACGGTGTCGGCGAAGCCCCTCAATCAACGCAACCAACGGAATCAAATCAACTGATTCGGCTCACTTGCTCAACTCCCCAGTTTCCCTACTTGCCTGTCGCCGCAATCATCCAATCAACGAACCCGCTTACGCCTCACGACTGCGGGCTAGTCATCGTCCTGCAGCAATTGTTCATCACGCCTCACTTGCCGCCCGCCGTATCGCCTCGTACTCATCTTCAAAGAAGAAGCGTTGTTCGTCCAAGGCGGGTCTGAGCTGATCCAGCCAGGTCGCATCGGGGTCAAACTGCGCGAAGAAGGGTTGCTGGACCCAGTCAGGGTTGCGCCCCTGAATGAAGCGCAACACGAATACCTTCTCGCCGTGGATCTCGGTTGCGCCCTGGATCTCCACCTTGCCTGGCGCTGCGCTCATGGAAGGTCCGCGCGCGGTTCGAGCAAGACCGGAGACCCGGGACTTGGCGCCGCGATAGATCTCATGGGCGCGCGCCAGGGGCACCTCGAAGTAGTGATGTGCGCCCGTATCGCGTTCAATGAACATGTAATACGGGATCATGCCCAGTTTGACCTGAGTGCGCCACATGCGCGCCCAGATCTCCGCCTCATCATTGATGTGCGCCAACAACGGAGCCTGAGTACGGATGACGACACCAGTGTCGCGCACACGGCGTATCGCTTCGCGTGCCATTGGCGTTTCCATTTCGCGCCAATGGTTGTAGTGCGCCATGATCGCGACGTGCTTGCCCGCCTTCACCATTCGTTGCAGCACCCGCAACAGCTCGTCGGCGTCGCCATCCGTGACGTAGCGTTGCGGCCAGAAGCTGAGCGACTTGGTACCGATGCGAATGGTTTGGACGTGCTCAAAATCCGGGCCGAGCAGCGGCTCGAGATAGGCGGCGAGATTCGAGGTCTTCATCACCATCGGATCGCCGCCGGTGACGAGCACGTCACTGACTTCCCGGTGTTGGCGCAAATAGCTATGCAGCGCGTAGGCCTCCTTCGCCGAGAAACGCAGTGCCTTGTCGCCGACAAACTGGGCCCAGCGGAAGCAGAACGTGCAATATGAATGACAGACCTGCCCCTGGCTCGGGAAGAACAAAACCGTTTCGCGATACTTGTGCTGCATGCCGTCCAGACGCTCGCCGTCCAGGCGCGGCACGTTGAGCAACTGCTGTCCTGCCGGATGCGGATTCAACTCGCGGCGCACGCGAACCGCGACTTCGTGAATCCGCATGTGATCGCCACTACGCAGGGCATCAGCCACAGCGGTGAAAGCCTGCTCTGAGAGCATGCCAGGCTGAGGAAAGGTCAGCTGGAACATCGGGTCATCGGGGATGTTGCTCCAATCGATCAACTCATTGATCACGTACTGATTGACGCGAAACGGCAACACGTTGGCCACGACACGCATGGCGAAACGTGCCTCGTCCGTCAAGTTGGCAAGTTGCGGGATCTTGTCGAGCTGCCGTTCGGTGAATACCGTGAATCGGGAAGAGCTCGCATCTAGTGGCCGATCCGAACGACGATTGCGCCCGAAATTCGTGACCGAGTTCATGAGCCTGGCTCCATCGCTACGGCAGTACCCATCGCTTCAAGAACGGGGCGTGCAGAAGGCACTGGCCGCGGTGTAGAACCACGGGACGGGGCGGCGCCGTGCGCCGCCGCCACCGAAGCGTTGTCTAGTTTTCAGAAAGCGGATGGAGAGCGGCGTCCGTATCGGGCGCGGCCATAGCATCCGCCAGTTGGTCGAGCGCCGTTTGCAGCGTCAGCAGGATGCTGTCGGGCAACTCGAAGAGAGCGTGTCGCAATGCCCCTTGGGCGGGGCGGGGTGCGCGGGCAAGCAGGTCTGCTCCCCGCGCGGTGAGATAGAGGCGAACCACGCGCTGGTCGGGACCACCGCGCTCGCGCCGAATCAGTGTCTTGCTCTCGAGCTTGTCGAGAAGATTGCTGGCCGTGGACCGGTGTATGGCGAGGGCTTCGGAGAGTTCCGAGACTTTCAGCCCCGGCGACGCGAACAATTCCCACATCGCCCAGAGTTGAGCGCCGCTGACGCCGCACTGTTTTTCTACCCAGCGCGAATGCGCCTGGACGGTGCGAAACACAACGCGTAGATCCTGCACGATGCGATTCACCCGCTCAGCACGATTGCCCTCGCGGCTTGCATCGTGGGCCGCTCGTCGCGAGGGTGATTCAACGCTGGTGTTCGATTGTTTCATTGCCACCTAAGGGTGCAAAAAGGTTTTGCACAATACCATTGCAACCCAAAGACCGCAACGCCCCATCTTGGGGCGCTGGCAGTAAAGGATATATAAAACGGTGGGTTACGCTCCAGACGCGGCCGGCTAGGCCGCCCAGCCAAGCTCCTGGGCGCGGCGACGCGCCAGGGCCGGGACGTCCTGGGCGACGAAGTGGCGATGCATGATCTGTACACCGAGCATATGGTTGATCACCGCGTCGAGCTGAACCTGGGTCGATGTGCTGGTGTCAGCGTCCTCATGCAGCTCGAACAACCGGCTTACACCTTGCGGATCGAGCAAGCCGGCTGCGCTGACCGCCTGCTCCGACAGATACTCGTCCGCCACAGCCTTCATGGCCGCCCACTTCTTCGGGTCGGTGTGCGCAGGCGGGGCCATGAAGGCGAATTTCTCGCGCTCGTAGAGCACTTTCGGCAGCACGCCCTTCATCGCCTCACGCAGCACGTACTTCTCAGTACGCCCCTTTATGCGCAGAGTCGGTGGGACCTGGGTCGCAAACTCGGCCAAGTGGTGATCGAGAAACGCTGGCCGCGCCTCCATCGAATTGGCCATATCAACCCGGTCTCCGCCCCAAGTCAGGATCTGCCCTTCCAACTGCGTCTTGATCCACACGTACTGGGCCTTGTCCAACGGGTGCCGCCCATCGAGCATATCGCCATCTAAGACGGTGGCGATGGCGCGACCCGGTTCATAATCACGCAGTGTGTGGGCAAGATCAGCGCTCAACAGGCCGGGAACATGCTCCGCACTGGCGAGCCACGGCTGCAAACATGAGGGCGTGAAACCCACCAGAGCATCGAGTGCCGGATCATGGTGCTCATTCTCGGCCAGCATGGCGCCCTTGAACAGCTTGTTGCTCTCCGCGAGCATCTGCTCCCAGGCAGCCCGCTCGGAGTCCGGCAAGGTATCGAGACCGTGCATGAACATGTCACGGCGAAACGCGGGGTAGCCCGCAAACAGCTCATCCGAACCCTCGCCTGTCACCACAACCTTGTAACCGGCCTGGTTGACGTGTCGACTCATCAGCAACTTGGCTACGCCAAGGGTGTTGTAGATAGTGCGCTCGGCATGCCAAACGGTTTCGACGAAATTGTCGTAGAGGTGATCAGCCTCCAGCATCATGATGTCCTGATCGGCGCCAACCGACTCCGCCATCTCGCGCGCGATGGCGGTTTCATCATATTGAGCATCGTCGAAGCCGATGGTGAACGCCTTGACCGGGGATTGCTGAGCGGCGGCTGACAAACCCAGGATCGAGCACGAGTCGATGCCGCCCGAGAGATAGCACGCCACCGGCACATCTGCCTCCAGACGCAGATGCACCGCCTGCATCAGGCGCTCGCGTACTTCCTCGATGTAATAGTTCTCGTCCCTGCTGTCATGACGCTCCGCGGCGAGCGGAAAATCCATATCCCAATATTTGAGATCCCGAATCTGGAAACGGCCGTGCAGACGCTCGATGACTAGGGCATGGCCAGGCTTGACCTGATGGATGCCCGCGAATGGCGTGCTGCCCGGGACGATGGTTTGCATCAATTGGTGATAGACGCCGTCGGCGCTGAATGCCCGTGGCACCTCGGGATGCGCGAACAGCACCTTCAGCTCGGAGCCGAACACCAACGTGCCGTTGACCTCGGTCCAGTACAGCGGCTTGATGCCGAAGCGGTCGCGCACCAACGTCAGCCGATCATGTTTCTTGTCATACAGAGCAAAGGCAAACTCGCCGCGCAAATGCGGCATCATGTCCTCAAGGCCCAGGCGTGGGTACAAATGCAGAATCAGCTCGGAGTCACTCTTGGTTTGGAAGCGCGCCCCGGACAAGGTGAGTTCGGTACGCAACCGCTTGTAGTCATAGAACTCGCCATTGTGCGCAAGCAGTAGCTCACCGTCAGCAGAGGTAAACGGCTGGCGCGCACGGTTCTCATCCAGGTCGATAATCGATAAGCGGGCGTGACTGAAACCCACACCGCGCTCCGGCACCACCTTGTAGCCGAACCCATCGGGGCCGCGGTGATACTGGATCGCCGCCATCGCGACGAGGGTGTCTGGATCAACGGGACGCTGCGGGTCAGCGTGTATGTAGCCTGCGATTCCGCACATGGGGATGTAATCTAACCTCGCGGGTATGTTCGAGTTGTGAGTCTGCAGATGCCAGGTTCTAGGGACTAGGAGCGAGGGGCTAGGAAAAACGAAAATCTCCCGAGATGACTTCCTCGCATATTCCTACTTGTACTTCCCTAGTACCTAGTAACTCGTTCCTCGCTACGGGTTTTCAGGGGTATCCATCACCTGATGAATACGCTGCGTGATTGACGTCAACAACGCCATCCGGATGAATACAGCACCGCGGGCCTGGGCGAAGTACCAGTTGTGCTCGGTGTCATCCAGATCTGTCGACAGCTCCGCCCCGCGGGCGAGTGGGTGCAAGATGATCGAACCCGGTTTCAGGGGTGACCCAGTCGACAGCTGCAGATTGGCACCGAGTTCTTCATACGTGTCGCCCACCCAGGCGATGGAGTTGATGTAGACGACATCTAGATCAGGGAGCGCTGAGTCGAGGCTTGTACTTTCCCTGATTTTCAAACCCGCACCCTCGAGTTCCTTGCGCTGCCCTTCGCTGAAGAGGTCATCGTTGTCACTGATGATGACAACCTCTTCGAAGGCCTGCGGGAACAGCGCCATCAGCAACAGCAGGCTGCGCACGGTGCGCATACGGGCCGGGACGCCGACGATGCCCACGCGCACTCGGCGTGCGGCTGGAACCTTGTCAGTCATGAGCTCGGGACGCCACTTAAAAATGGCATACATGTCAGCCAGCGCCTGCGTCGGATGCTCGTCGGTACCGTTGCCCGCGTTGATAATCGGGATGCGTGATGCCTCCAACATGTCGTAAATCGCGTGCTCATTCGAGTCACGGATTACAACCATGTCACCATAGTTGTTAAACATCTCGGCGACATCCTGCAGCGATTCGCCTTTGGCTATACCGGTGCTGGCAGGATCTGTGATGGACATGATGTCGCCGCCCAAACGATGCCAGGCACTTTCGAACGACAGCCGCGTGCGTGTGCTCGGCTCGTAAAAGGCGCTGATCAGGATCTTGCCGCGCAAGGGTGCCTGAACTAATGCGGGGGTGGTTTCATACACGGCTGCCAGACGACAGAGTTGCATCAGCTTGGCACAGTCGAATTGGCGTGCCGAGACAATGTGGCGGCTGGCCAGGTCGACGAGCGGATCGGGATTCTCGGTAATCGAGTCGATCAAACCGATCGGACGCTCGATGCCGTCCGTAGCCGCCTTGGGTTGTACGGGCTCTTTCAGTAGCGGACTCAGCTTTTTCACCACAGCTCTCCCTTGCGCACGTCCTTGATCCACAGCACCACGAGAACAATTGGTGCAACGATAGTGACTACCAGCGCAACGCTCACCACGAACGCCAGCATGCCTGCGGATATGGTCATGTGCGGACACCTCCCGCGGCCTCGTTGAGCCGCTGCCAGTCGTACTCACCAGGCCACAGCAACGTCGTGATTAAAACGGTAGTCATGGACACGACGGCGGAAACCAGCGCCGCGACGTAAAAGCCGATGGTGTTGAAAGCAATCAAGCCGATGGTCGTACCCAACACCATGGCTAGCCCCGCGCCCATGCGGTTAGTCCGGCGCCAGTACAGCCCTGCGGCGATGGGCCAGATAGTGCTGGCGACAAAGGCGCCAGTTAGATGCAGAAGTTGGGCAAGTGTCGCGCCGGTGGTCTCGCGCGAAAGACACAGTACCCACGCCACAATACCGAGTCCGAGCACGACCCAACGGGCTGCCTTGCGCAGTTCTTCTTCGCTGGCTCGAGGACGTAGATGGCCGCGGTAGATGTCCTGCAACAAGAGGTCGCTGGTCGCCGCCAATAGCGAATCGAGGCTTGAGGCCAGCGCTGCGAAGACGATGATGAACACCAAGATCGCACCGCCCGCACCCAACAGATTGGCCGCCACCATCGGTCCCACCATGTCAGCGGCGGGCACGTTCAGGTCGAGCGCCGGTGCCGCGAGCGCGATGAAGCCAGCGACCACCGGTATCGGCGTCCAAAACAGTCCGGCAATGAAGTAAGCCTTGAAACCGACGCCCTCTCGGTAGGCGTAGGCTCGGCTCCACCAAACGTTAGAGTGGAAAATTTCTCCGACGCCGAACAGGAGGTTGTTGAAAAGGAACATGATGGCTGCGGGCATCAACAGGTTGAGCAACTCGGGCCGTTGCTTCAGCACTGCGGTGTGCATGGGCTCAAAGCCAACCTTATCGATGGCTAACCAGGCGAGAATGATGATGCCGACCAGAATCAGCAGGGTCTGCACGAAATCCGTTCCAATGACTGCACGCAAACCGCCGAGCATGGTGTAGGCCACGCAGATGGCCAGGATCACCGACATACCGACTTGGTATTCAATACCGGTCAGCGCGTGAATCAATACACCACCGGCCATACCGAGGCTGACCAGCCAGCCCAGCGCGTAGGCAAAGGAAATGACTAAGAAGATCCGCCACACCCAGGTGCCATAGCGCAGGCGCACGAAATCACCGCTGGTGAAGGCCTGCGGCATCAGCGTTCGGATGCGCTGCGCCAGGGGCGCAAACAACAGCAGGCCTACCGAACCCAGCGAATAGCCCAGCATGCCCCAGATGCCCATCTGAAAGGCCAGCTGGGGCGCCGCCATGGTCGTATTGCTGGTGACCCAGGTGGCCATCGCGGTCGCCGTACCCAGCGCCAGTCCGACCTTGCGCCCGGCTAGCATGAAGCCTTCCAGACCCACCGCGCGCCGGCCCAGATACCAACCGAGCCAAATCCAGAACGCGCTGAATGCCGCGAGGATCATCCAACCGACAGCGGGGTCGAGAATGGCGCTGTTGACGGCATTCATGCGGCGACTGCGCGGTCCAGTTCCTTGATCGCCTCATCCGCGGTCATCACGCGCGCATAGCGATCTTTCATGGTTTGGATAGTGGCGCTCTGCAATTCAGGCGTGACCGTCGCGCAACCGTCTTGAATCAAAGTGACGTAGAAGCCGAGATCACAGGCATCGCGAATGGCCGTCGACACACATTCGTTGCTGTAGACGCCGGTAACGAAGAGTCCGGTGATACCTAGGTTGCGCAACACATACTCGATGTTGGTCGAGTTGAAGACGCCACTAGCCGTCTTGTTGATAACAATCTCGTCACCCTGCGGGGCGACCTCCTCCAAGAACTCCGCGTCTTTGGAGCCCGGCGCCGCGTGCAAACCCAGGCGCTTGTGTCCCGGTCCGCGGTCACGGCCGTCCTGGGTCAGCGATTGGATGCGGGTGTGGATAACCTCCAGGCCGTTGCCGCGAAATGCATCCTGCAGTCGGCGCACATTGGGCAAGACCACATTTTGCAGTCGATGGAAATAGTACTCTTGAGCTTCCAGCGGCACGCCGGAGGCGGCAGCATCGGCGAACACACCGTAGCCGGGCGCAGCATCGAGGTACTGCAAGTCAATGCACAACAGGGCCGCATGGTGTTCCTGCAGTGCTTCGACGGTGCGGCGGGTGCTGACGATCGCTTCGCGATAGGTCTCGCGCAACGGATCAACATTCAAGTAGTCCGGATTCAGGGGTCCAGTGGGTTGGTCGCGTTCACTCATCGCTAGGGTCTTCTCGGTTGTTGGTAGTAGGGCTTGTTACTGGGTCGCCAAGCGATACAGGGTATTGAGTGCCACGTTGGCACCGGTCTCGATGTCTTCCCAGTCGGTCCACTCAGCCGGTGAGTGACTGCGGCCACCTTTGCTGGGCACGAAGATCATGCCTGCTCGAGTCAAGGTGGCCATCATTTGGGTGTCGTGTGCTGCCCCGCTGGGCATGACCACGCTCGATGCATTCAAGTCGCGGCTGACCGACTCGATGATTTCCATGATGCCGGGGTCACAACTCACCGGCTTGAGCTCGGATAACACCTCGAACTCGAACATCAAGTCGCGTCGCCGGCCGATGGCAGACAGGGCCTTGCGAAAGGCATTGGCGAGCTCATCGAGCACGCGTGGATCGGTGTCTCTGACTTCCAGTGAAAACTCCGCCTTGCCGGGGACCACGTTCGCGGCGCCGGGAAACAGCTCAACACGACCAATTGTGGCAACGCTGCGCGGACTGCCATCTTCCTCGAGAATGCGAGGGATTTCGCCGGACAGCTCAGCCAGGCCCTGAAACGCATCGTTGCGCATGTCCATAGGGGTGGTACCGGCATGATTGGCCGCGCCAATGAGTCTGACGTCCCATTTGAACAACCCGGCGATACCTTCAACGACGCCAATGGCGACTTGACTGCGATCGAGCACCGGCCCCTGCTCGATGTGCAACTCGAGAAACGCGTGCACGCTGTCGGGTGTGCGCCGCGCGCGCAGGATGTCCATCGGGTTGAAGCCGCAGCTTTCCATCGCCTCGACCAGCGAAACACCGTCCAGATCGCGAGCGCTGTAGATGTCATGGGGGTTGAGCTGACCACTGATCGCCTGCGATCCCACCATGCCACCGAAACGACCTTCTTCGTCGGTAAAGGCAACAGCCTCTAGCGGCCGGCGCAGCGGCAACCCGAGTTCCTTAATGCGGCGCAGTGACTCCAAGGCCACGAGCACGCCCAATGCACCGTCGAGATGACCAGCACCGGGCACCGTGTCCATGTGCGAGCCGGTCATCACGCAAGCGCTTTCCTGACCGCCGTCGAGACGGGCGATGACATTGGCCGCGCCATCGACTTGGTGCTCGAGTCCCGCTGCTTCGATGCGCTCCTTGAGCCACTGGCGTGCCGCCAGATCGCCTTCGGAGAAGGCCATCCGATACAGGCCGTGATCAGCGCGGCGCCCGATATTGCCCAGCGTCTCGATATCTTCCTGCAGGCGTTCGAAATTGATCCGCAGCGCTTCACGGCCCATCAGTCATGCCCTCCACGAGATTGGCGGGCGCCTACGATGATCAGTCCCAGTGTGGCGAGGAACACGATGGCGCCGGCCGCGAAGAAGGCGAACGCTCGCCCCAGGGGGTGGTGCGCGACGTTGACCCGCACGATCTCACTCCATTGCTGGGCACCCGCAGCGCCCGTCGTTCGCACTCGATAGAAGTATTGCCCATCGGCGCGACCGCTCAGCACCGTGGCCAAATCGGGGCCACGGTAGAGGCTGCGCGCGTCAGCGAAGCTCGGATCGCTCGCCTCCTGGAGCTCGAACTGGGCCTCGGCCTGGGCATCGACCTGTTCCGCCGCCGCCCAGCTCAGCCGGTAGAAGCCAGCGGTCGCCAGCTCGGTATTGGATTCCAGCAGCGCCGCCGCAGCGTTCGGCGCCGCAGAGTTCAGCGCGACTGCCGCCACGAGCAGTACCCACGCCAGGGCGTAGCGACGGCGGGCTACGCAGCAAAAGTCCCGGCGTTGGGCGCGCATTGCGTCACCCCTGTGGCGATTCTGGGCTGAGTACATGGAAGTGGCGGGCTTTGGAAATGGTTTTGCACAATATCATTTGAGACCCAACATTTCAACGAAGCAGACCGCCTTACGCGCGCTAAGCGCATGAAAATTGGCCGGTTTCGCCACATCCTCGAGTGCGAGCAGAAACGCTGTCGCCCCTCGCCCGCCTCCGCTAGAATGCCCGGCCATGGCGCTACACCACACCTCGACCCACCGTGGCTGACGGCCTCAACCCACGCCAGCGGGCAGCCGTCAATCACGTCGCCAGCCCTCTGCTGGTCCTGGCCGGGGCGGGCAGCGGCAAAACCCGGGTCATTACCCACAAGATCGCGCACCTGATCGGTAAGTGCGATGTAGCGCCGCGACACATCGCGGCGGTGACGTTCACCAACAAAGCGGCACGGGAAATGAAGGCGCGCGCCGCGAAGCTTCTCAAGGGCACGGCGAGCGAGGGCCTGCGGGTATCCACCTTCCACACCCTCGGCCTGGACATCATTCGGCGCGAAATCAAACGGCTGGGCTTCAAACCCGGCTTCTCGATATTTGACACCCAGGACACGACGACGCTGGTGCGCGAGTTGATGCGCAAGGGCTTGGGCGCCTCCGGCGATCAGGAAGACCCCATGCGCTGGCAGATCTCGCGCTGGAAGAACGCGTTTGTCACGCCCGAGCAGGCCCAGGCCAGTGCCGGCACCGAGCCGCGTGCGGTCATGGCGGCCGCGCTGTACGAGCGCTACCAGCACCATCTCAAGGCCTACAACGCGTTCGATTTCGACGATTTGATCATGGTGCCGGTAAGGCTGTTCTACGAGCATCCCGACGCGCTGGGAGCTTGGCGCGAGCGCATTCGCTATCTGCTGGTGGATGAGTATCAGGACACCAATGCGACCCAGTACGAATTGGTGAAGCTGTTGGTCGGCGAGCGCTCGGGGCTCACCGTGGTCGGTGACGACGATCAGTCAATCTATGCCTGGCGCGGCGCGCAGCCGGAAAACCTGGCGCTGCTGAAAAACGACTTTCCGACGCTCAAAGTCATCAAGCTGGAACAGAACTACCGTTCCATGGGGCGTATTCTCAAGGCTGCCAATCAGCTCATCGCCAACAATGCCCATGTGTTCGACAAGTCTCTATGGAGCGAGCTGGGCTACGGCGACCCGATTCGGGTGATGCGCGCCCAGGACGATGAGCATGAAGCCGAGAAAGTCATCACGCGGCTGTTGCACCACAAGTTCACTAACGGCACTCGTCATCGCGACTATGCGATCCTCTATCGCGGCAATCATCAGTCACGGATATTCGAGCGCGTCTTGCGCGAGCACAATATTCCCTATCAGCTCAGCGGCAGCACGTCCTTTTTCAACCTCACCGAGGTGAAGGACATCCTCAGCTATCTGCGCCTGCTCGTTAACCCGGACGACGACGCGGCTTTTCTGCGTATCGTGAATACGCCGCGGCGCGAGATCGGCGCGGCGACCTTGGAGAAACTCGGTAGCTACGCCAATCGCCGCGGTCTGAGCCTGTTTGCGGCCTCGTTCGAGCTCGGGCTGCAGCAGGAGCTCAACGAACGCGCCTCGCGACGGCTGCGTGAGTTCGTCGAGTGGCTCGTGGACCTGGGTGATCGCGGCCAGCGCAGCGATACGCTGGCGGCGGTGCACGATCTGGTCAGCGATATCCGCTACGAACAATGGCTGCTTGACACCTGCAAGGACGAGCCAACTGCGATGCGGCGCATGGAGAACGTACGCGAGCTCGTCGCCTGGCTGCAGCGCTTGAGCCAACAGGGTCTCAAGGAACCCACACTGGCCGAGTTGGTGTCGAAGGTAGCATTGCTCGACATGCTCGACCGCCAACGCGAAGAGGACGTCAGCGATGCGGTGCAACTGATGACTTTGCACGCCGCCAAAGGCCTGGAGTTCCCGCACGTCTTCCTGGTCGGCTTCGAGGAAGGCATGCTGCCGCATCAGAGCAGCATCGATGAGGACAATGTCGAAGAAGAGCGGCGACTGGCCTACGTTGGCATTACCCGCGCCCAGCGCACCCTAACCTTGAGCTTTGCAGCCAAGCGCCGCCGCCGCGGTGCTGAGCTGGACTGCACGCCCAGTCGTTTTATCAGCGAACTACCCGAGGATGATCTGAATTGGGAAGGCAGCCAGCAGGATGAGGGAGAGCGACGCGAAACGGGACAGGCGCACCTGGCCAATTTGCGCGGCATCCTGGCCGGTACCTGAGCGCCGAGCAACGAAAAAGGGCTGCCTTGGCAGCCCCTTCACTGTCCGGCAGCAATTGGATCACTTGGCTGCCGTCTGTTCGCCTTCGCCCTCCTTCTTGGGCAGCACGAAGTAGTCCTTTACGCCGACCGACTCGAGCAGGTGATTGATGGCCTTCTTGACATCATCATCGCTGAGCGAATCATCACCACCGCGCGCGGGCATCTTATTGTAGCCCTGCAGCGCGTGCTGGAGCATGAGCTCCTGGCCCTGGGCCATGCGCTTCTGCCATTCAGCGTTGTCGCCCTTCTTGGGTGAACCGCGCGAACCGGTATCATGACAGCTGGCGCAGACGTTGCCATAAATCTCGGCGCCGCTGCGCTCGCGGAATAGCTCGGCGAGATTACCCGACTTGACCTGACCCATGGGCTTGATACGTTCCAGCACGGCGGTACGCACCATGGGGTCCGCCGAAACGTCGGCTGTCTTCATCGTCACGAGACGGGACAAGACAACGAGCAACACGAAGACCAAACCGAGCACAACGAGAAC
>Ga0209536_100005532_pt1 | contig 19579 bp, 14 predicted proteins | sample DeeMarSeWOR28_12_FD_187461 | JGI IMG/M metagenome (GOLD analysis project Ga0209536, IMG submission 187461) | Marine sediment microbial communities from White Oak River estuary, North Carolina - WOR-2-8_12 (SPAdes) (version 2) | ecosystem: Environmental > Aquatic > Marine > Intertidal zone >...
CGTGCTTTGGGAGCTCCTCACGCTTCAGCGACTTTTTCTTCGAGATACGGACGTCAACACGATGTACGCGGTCCTCTCGAGCGAGATCAAACCGCCGTCACAACTGCGTCCGGAAGTCTCGCCCGAGCTCGATGAGGTCGTGCTCAAGGCGCTGCGGCGCAGCCCGGACGAACGATGGCAAAGCACCAGGGAAATGGGCACGGCGCTCCGACGTGTGCTCTCGAAGCAGGAAGAGCTCATGGGGCCCGCGGAGCTCGCCGATTGGATGCGAGAGCTCTTCCCGGACGGGGAAAGCCGGAAGCGCCGGGTGATGGAGATCGCGCGGTCCAGCAATGCATTCGATCTCGCAGACGGGCCGCATCGCGCCGCGGACGAGAGCAGCAAGCGCGGATTCCCGATTCCGGCGACGAACCGAGGGCCACGCATCCCATCGGCCCCTCCGCTGCCCGCGAGCCTGCTGCTGATCGTGATTGGGGTCGCAACCGTCCTAACGGTCGTGGCGCTCGATTGGCTGCGGCAATAGCGTCATGAGCCCATACGCGAAGTAGCGGGGCCCGCCGGCATGAATCAGCCCCCGCATCCGACCTTCGCGATCGAGAAGGGGCGCACCAGAGCTCCCCTCGCGGATTGGGCAAGACGACAGCACCCGGATCGATGGTGGGGGCGTAGGCGCCCAGGGCGCGAGGGTTCGACTGTCATCGACCACGCAGCGCCGACTCCGCACCTCGTGAAACGCATCGTAGAAGCGATCCGCCGTCACGGAGACCATGCGGACGACCTCTCCTGACGCGATCTGGCCTGCGCCGAGAGGAATCGGAGATCGCCCGACTTCGGAGCGAAGCTCCAACACAGCGTAGTCGGGCGAGAGCAAGGTCGCAGACGTCGCGACGGACGTGATGCGCTTGCATCCGACCCACTCGGATGCGTGCCCAGCGCTTGCCGCAAAGCCCAGCCAAACGTCGTTGCATCGACCTCCCGACGAGAGCTCCCAGGCGACGCAATGACCGGCGGTCACCGCGGTTCGGGGCCCGATCAGTGCGGCCGTGCAGCGCACCGGCTTGCTGGGCGCGGACAAACCGACCAGTAGTGCAACGGACGCATCGCATCCGTCGTCCACTGTACATTCGATCTCGTAGCGCGGCGGCCCGTGTTCGGCGTAACGTGCCGTCGTTGAAGATGATTGCTGACAGGACGTCAACGACAGAAGTGCGACGATCCACACCACTTTCGCAAGCCGCGCCTTCACCCTCATCCAATCAAGGTACCAGGCAAGCAGGTCAGCGCCACAAATCACGTTTTTGGCCTGTTTTTTGGAGGGGCGAGCAATGTTCGATACACCAAACCGGCATGCTCCGAATCGTCGGAATCGCATTTCTGTGCCTTGCCGCGCTGGCTCCGACGCGAGTGGACGCCAATGCGCCGACGGTCGTGGTGAAGCGCGGGGACGCGTTGATCGCGATCGCTCGGCGGCATGGCATCACGGTCTCGCAGCTCAAGGAGTGGAACGGCATCCGTGGCGACACGATCCGGATCGGCCAAAGGCTCGTCGTCGGGCCGAAGAATGCCCCCGAAAAGACGGAGCGCCCGAGCGTCGGTGGGCCGGCCGCAAGGGATGAAGGAATCGATTGGACCCCACCTTTCGACTATGGTGCCGAGCTCGCAAAGACAGCGGAGACACGGTCGGCTCCGATCGCAGCGCGCGACCCGAGCACCGCCGTCGCGGTTCGTGCAACCGAGAAGCCGGGTTCGAAGGAGAAGAAGGCTCGCACGTACCGAATCCAGGCGGGCGATACGCTCACGGGAATCGCCCTGAAGCACAACACGACGATCGAGGAGCTGGTCCAAAAGAATCCAGGCCTTCACCCGAACCGGATCTACCCGGGACAAACGATCGACATCGGGAATCCGCGCCCCGAGGTGGTGTTTCGCCTCGAGCGGGGTGACTCCCTCGCTGCCGCCGCAGGACGCTACGGGGTGAGCACGCGAGATCTCTTGCGATGGAACGCGCGTCTCGATGGACCCCACGCGCGACCCGGCACGCCCATTCGGATCTACACGCACGCGCCGGTCAGCGCGTCCGAGGCGATCGGCCCCACGAACCGCGGCCGCCTGGAGAACCCCGTGATGCTCCCGTCTCACCGGGGCTACGTCATTCGCACCCCCGCCCGCGCCTACGGCACCGAAGAAACGATTCGGTGGATGGTCGATGCCTTCGACGCGGTGGACGCCAAGTTCAAGAGCACGAAGGTGGTGCGTGTCCACGACATCAGTGACCGTGATGGCGGCAGGCTACGCGACCACAAGAGCCATCAAAACGGGCGAGACGTGGACATCAGCTACTACCAAGAGCGGTGCGGATCGAGCGGATGCCGATTCGACGACTTCAAATCGTCGGAGCTGGACGTCGCGCGGCAATGGGCACTCCTCGAGCACTGGCTCCGCAACGGGCAAGCAGAGGTGATCTTCATCGACTATCGTTTGCAAGCGAAGCTCTACCGCTACGCAAAGCGTCGTGGCGTCGGAAAAGCGCAGCTCGATCGCTGGATTCAGTATCCGCGCGGCAAGTACGAGCCGGACGGCGTCATTCGGCACTTCCCGAATCACGAAGACCACCTGCACGTACGCTTCGTCTGCCCGTATTCCGATCTCAAGTGTCGGAAGTAGTCGCGGTTGCAAAGAGCGCCGCGCGGAGCTTCCGGATCGCTTGCGCCCGAGCGTTGACGCGGGAGCGATGCTCGGGCGTCATCTCGCCGTATGTGATCGCATAGCCATCCGGAAGAAACATCGGCTCGAACCCATGTCCGAGATCGCCACGAACCGGCCAAACGAGCACACCGTGGGTGTCGCCGCGAAACAGGCGAGTGCGGCCGTCGGGCCAAGCGACGCAAAGTACGCATACGTATCGGGCCCGGCGACTCACGTCGGGACCGAGCTCTGCGAGACGCTGCTGAACGCGGCGTCGCGCAACGTCGAAGTCTCGGTCGGGCCCTGCCCAGCGGCCCGTATGAATGCCCGGCTCTCCGCCAAGCGCCAGGACCTCGACGCCAGAATCATCGGCCACCGCGGGCAGCCCAACGGCGGAGGACGCGGCGATCGCCTTGAGCGCTGCGTTGGCTTCGAAAGTGTCCCCGGTTTCGTCGGGCTCGGGAAGGCTCAGCTTGGCGGCGGACCGCAGCTCGACGGGAAGGTCGTCGAACAACCGGTCGAGCTCACGGACCTTCCCCTCGTTGTGGCTCGCCAGCACCCACTGTTCGACGTCCCGCAGCGTCATTTGGCCCGCTCGAAAGGAAGCCTCGCCGGCGGCTCTTTGGGAAGGCTCGGATAGGGGGAGCGCTTCGCGAGCTGCTCCGCAAAGATCGAGGGGTCCGAGGTTGGAAGCTCGCACCGACCGCGCTCGCAGACGTAAGCCGTGGCGGTGCCGCCGATGGCACGCTTGCCTTCGAGCCATGGAACCCGCGGTTTCAGGCGCTCAGCGCCTGGCTCAGACACGAGCAGGAACGCCTTGTTGGGGACGAAAGCCTCGCGCAGCGGCCGCGAAAGCAATAGGCCCTCCGCTGCTTCCTGCGGTGCGATGATTGCGACTTCGAGAGGCGTATCATAGTAGTGATCCAGCGCGACGAGGAGCCGCGGAAAAGCCGTAGGCGCTCGCGCCACCTGGAACGCGAACGCAGCAAAGAGCTGCTCGGCGGCAGAGCGCCACCGCTCCTCTCCGGTGATGTCGTGGAGCCGCAGCAAGTTGTTCGCTGCGACCGAGTTGCCCGATGGAACGGCGCCGTCGTAGGCGGGCTTCTCCCGGACGAGGAGTGGCTCCCCATGGTTCGGAGTCAGGAAGTACCCGCCCTCCGAGTCGAGAAAGTTTGCGTCTTGCTGAGCTTGGAGCTCGAGTGCTGCGATCAACCAGTTCGCAACACCGGTGGTTTCGTAGAGGTCGAGACATGCTGCGACCATGAAGGCATAGTCATCGAGGAACGCGGTCGAAGCCTTCGCGCCGTCCCGGTATGTCCGAACCAAGCCTTTTTCGCCGTCCCGCATGTGCTCGAGAACGAACCCGGCGGCGGCTGCCGCGGCGGACACGTAGTCGGCCTGCTCGAGTGCCCATCCGGCGCGCGCAAAGGCCGAGATCATCAGGCCGTTCCAAGCAGCGATGATCTTGTCGTCGCGAATCGGCGGCGGACGGGAGGCCCGCGCTCGGTAAAGCGCCGAGCGCGCTTCGGCCAGCACTTCGGCCACGCGCTTTGCCGGCATGCGAAGCTTCGTACCGACCTCACGGTCGCTCTTGACCCTGTGAAGGATGCTGCGCCCTTCGAAATTGCCCTTCGAAGTCACGTCGTAGGCTGCTCCGACGACTCTCGCAGCGCGGGCGCCGAGCACGGTTTGCAGCTCTTCGGGCGTCCAGGTGAAGTACCACCCCTCCTCCTCATGGCCGCTCGGCGCTTCGCTGTCTGCATCCGTGGCCGAGTAGAAAGCGCCCGTTTCGGCGGTCATGTCGCGCGCGACGTAGTCGAGGACCTGGCGTGCCACACGCGCGTACGAGGCGTCCCCGGTATGCTGCCACGCCTCGAGATAGAGCTCGGCGAGCTGCGCGTTGTCGTAAAGCATCTTCTCGAAGTGAGGCACAAGCCATTGCGCGTCGGTGGAATAGCGGTGGAAGCCACCGCCCACGTGATCGTAGATCCCGCCGGCTGCCATCCGGTCCAGGGTCGTCGTGACCATGGCCGTCGCGCCAGGATCGCCGGTGCGTCGCGCGTAGCGCAGGAGCAAAAGTAGTCGTGCAGGCTGGGGAAACTTCGGGGCGCCCGTGAAGCCACCGTCCACCCGGTCGAACTTCGTCGCGAGTTGGCTCGTTGCGATCGCGATCGTGTTGTCGCGCGGCACGCCCGGACCGGCTCGTACGAAGGACATGTGCTCGACGCGTTGGCTGATGTCCTGCGCACGGGCCAGAACCTCGGTCGGATCGTTCTGGTAGAGTGCGAGCATCTCCGTCAGGAGGTCGATCAGACCGGCGGTGGCTCCCCGCACACCGGCGCGCGGCGGAAAGTAGGTGCCACCGAAGAACGGCTCCTTGTCGGGTGTCATGAGCACGGTCATGGGCCAGCCACCGCGGCCCGTGAGGATGTTCACCGCAGTCATGTAGACGCTGTCGATGTCCGGGCGTTCCTCACGGTCGACCTTGATCGCGATGAAGTGGCGGTTGAGGAACGCGGCGATCTCCTCGTCCTCGAAGGATTCGCGCTCCATCACATGGCACCAGTGGCAAGTCGAGTAGCCAATCGATAGGAAGATCGGCTTGTTCTCCCGCTTGGCTCGCGCGAAGGCCTCTTCAGACCAGGGATACCAACCAACCGGATTGTGGGCGTGCTGCAGGAGGTAGGGGCTCGACTCTTCGATGAGCCGGTTCGTGAAGCGAGGCGTTCCGTCGTCGCGCAGATGATGGGTGCGCGGGACGTAGTCGGGACCCTTCGCCGCCAGTGCCAGGTCGAGGCGTCCTTGCAGCTCCTCGTCGTACGACTCGAAGCCAGGCAGCTTCGGATCGCCCTCCGCCCCCACGCTGGGCTCGGGAGCGGTCGCGGCTTCCGGCTTCTGCTGCGCGTCACACGCGAATACGAGAGAAGCGAGCGACACCAATGCAACGATTGGTTCGAGGCGCGTTGCTGGGGAGCGTGTCATTCTTGTCAAACTCTAATGAGAACGGGAACTTGCGGCAGAGTGCTACTACGGCTACATCCAGGTGATCGCAACCGGATGCAAGGGTGGCAGGACCGTGATATGGAGCGGCCTCGCTTTTGCAGCCCCAGGGTCTGCTTCTACCCGAGTTTCGAGGAACTGTAATCGATGGCAGAGACTACTCCTTCCGTTCCACCGCGAATTTTCGAGCACGTCAGTCGCAAAGACTGGGGTCGCTCGGTGCTCCTGTTGGAGATCCCGGACAAGCGTACTTTCCTCTTCGAGGACGGTTCGGAGCGCAGCTTCCGCCCAGATTACTGGCACAAGATGGAAATCGTCGAGGTGCAGGGCAACGAGGCCGTGCGCATCGACCGACTCGCGCGCCGCAATCAAACGCCGGCACCGGGCTCCACCCGCAAGTCCAAGGCCCCACCCAAGAAGCCCGACATCACTTTCGCGCAGCAAGTCGCCTACTTCATGGAGCTCTACCCCGTGGGGTTCGAGGACGAGGGCTACATCAAGGCCGAGCGCGGAGAACGCGGCAGCAAGGGCTTCGAGAAGCTGAAGAACGCCGCCCTCGAGAAGGCGGAGGATCTCTTGTCGCAGAAGAACCTGCGAGAGCTCATCGAGGCCGGCAACTACGAGGACTTGCACCAGCTGGTCTACGAGTTCCTCACCAGCACGAAGAGCACCACGCAGAAGGCGGAGGCGACTCGCTTCAAGAACATGTCCGAGCAGGCGCGCGAATTGCACGCGCACGCGCTTTACGAGCTCCTCTACGGCGAACGGACATACCCGATTCGCTTCGACTCGCTCGTGGCGGCGCTCGACATCGAGGGAGGGCCGACCTGGCCTCTGGCGACCTTGTTGCCGGCATTGGTGTACCCGCAAGATCACGTGTTCGTGAAGCCGACCTTCTTCAAAAAGCAGGCACTGATCCTCGACATCGATCCAAAGTACGACACGACGCCGAATGCGACGACCTACGAGCAGTTCAACGCGGCCGCGAAGAAGGCCATGGAGCTTCTGCAGGAGGCCGGGCAGCGTCCCCGCGATTTGTGGGACGTCCACGTCTTCATCTGTAAGACGCTGAGCCCAAAGGCGATCAAAGAAGCCACTGGCCCTGAATAGCGAGTCGGCGTGCGGGCGGTGGTCCGAGCCGAGGCGTGGCCGATTCGAGGAGGATTTCGAATCGCCCGAGGGGCTCGACGGACGGCCGACGTCGTCGTGTTGGAGCTTCACCACGAAGGGGTCGTCGGGCGGGCAGAATGCGTGCCCTACTCTCGCTACGGAGAATCGGTCGACTCCGTCCGGGCGTCGATCGAGAGCAGCGCTGCGGCCCTGGTGGCCGCCACGGCGAGAGCCCACATCCAATCCATGCCGCCGGGCGCCGCCCGCAACGCCCTCGACTGTGCGTTCTGGGACTGGGAAGCGAAGCGCGAGGGAGCCGCAGTGTGGTCGCTCGCCGGGCTCCCCGGAGCGCCGGCTCCCGTTCGGACGATGCGCACGATCAGCGTCGCATCTCCGACCGAGATGGGAGCGGCGGCACGCGCGCTTCACGGCACCGAAGTCATCAAGGTCAAAGTCGACGGGGGCCCCGATTTAGAGCGGGTTGCCGCGGTTCACGAGGCTGCGCCGAAGGCGAAGCTCGTCGTCGACCCGAACGAAGCATGGTCGATCGAGCAAACCGCGGCCTGGCTGCCGGCGCTCGGCGAGCTCGGAGTTGCGGTCTTGGAGCAGCCCGTTCCTGCAGACGAGGACAAAGCGCTCGAGTCGGTCGGCGAACGCTCGGTCCCGATCTGCGCGGACGAATCCTTTCACGATCGCGGCTCGTTCGAGCTGGTCGCGCAACGCTACGACATGGTCAATCTCAAGCTGGACAAGAGCGGTGGCCTGACCGAGGCCCTGTATTGCGTGCGCGAGGCGAGGCGATTGGGGATCCCGATCATGGTCGGCTGCATGGTGTGCACCTCGCTCGGAGTGGAGCCGGCGTTGCTGCTCGCCCCCTGCGCTGCCTTCGTCGATCTAGACGGGCCTCTGTTGCTCGAGTCCGACCGCGATGGAGCACTTCACGATCGCGACTTCGGGATTCTCCGGCCCTCGCCTTCAATCTGGGGTAGCGCGTAGAAACGCCGCCGTTCCTCGGATCACCTCCGGATGGTTCATGATGAAGGTGTGGATGACGGGAACGACGTGATGCTCCGCCGCTCCGTCGAGTCGCGTCTCGTCCACGGTGAGCAGCCCATCCCCGGGAACCCAAGGTACATCGCCGGCGAAGATCGCGAAGGGCACGTCTGGAACGGGCAGCGTCTCTGCATAGCCATCTGCGATCTGCGCGTACGAAGGGCCCATGATGCTGCGAAGGACTCCGCCCTTATCGAGGGTGCAGGCCAGCGAGGCTCCGCGATTCGGGGGTGCCAGCATGACGATGCGACTCAGTGCGGAACGCCACGGAGCGTCGAAGCTGAGAAGCTGGCGCACCACGAGCCCGCCGAGGCTGTGCGTGACGAAGGAGAGCCGAGCCGGTATTGGGATCTCCTGCAGTCGCCTCGCGATGGAGGCCGCGTGTCGCTCAATCGGCTGGCGCATGCTCGGGTAACCCATCCGTAGAGTGCTGAAGCCGGCTTCCTTCAGCGCGCGGTCCATCAGCAGGAGCGAGTGGCGGGTACGGCCGAGGCCGTGCAGCAATACCACCAGGTGGTCTGCCAGAGCGGCCGACGTCATCCGCCGAGGTCTGCCTTCAGGCGATCCTGAATGTTGTCGTCGCTCGGATAAATCTCTTCGACGTGCTCGGAGTCGACGAGCGTGGACGTCAGCTTTTTCAGCATGTGCTTCACGGAGCGTGCGTCGGAGCCAGCTGTAACCAGTTCGATCAACAGCGCCTCCTTTCTGTCGGGATCCAGCTCGAGCTCGCCCCGCTCGACCATGCCGTCGAGCGAGCTGGACAGCGCCTGCATGAGCTTGCGCGTGAATGGGGTGTGTTGAAACGGCGGCGGCTCTTCTTGGAATAGCTCGTCTTCGTCGGGCGCGGGGACGCTCGCTGCCGTGCGCCAGCTGTCGTGTCGCTCAATCCAAGCGAGCGCGAGCGCGGCGAGGCGCGAATCGGCTCCGCCAGCGGCCTCATCGATGATCTTCGGCACGTCGCCGCCGTGGATGGCCTGCTCGAAGTCGATCAGATGCTCGACCAGCGATCGATGGACGGCGTCCATGTCGGACACCGCGATCTCGGAAGGGAGCTCGAGGCTGCGGGTCGCGAGGAATCGCCGCGTCAGCCAAAGCGAAAGTCGGCGCTGCCAACCGTCTTCGCGGTCGACGGGCGCCGCGCTGCCGTCGGACTCGACCAGCGGCCACTGCCCTCGCGAGATCGCATCCCATGCCTCCGGGAGCGGTGTATCGAGCAGCTCTTCGACGATGTACAACGCGGACGTCGCGCCCTCTTCCCATTCGTCGTCGAGCAACGCGGAGGCGTCACTCTGCACCTCTTGGACCTCCGCGTCGTCAATACGGCCCTTCGCATGCTCGACGTGTGCTGTCATCCAGCGAAGCGCAGCCGCCAGATCTGCAAATTCGAGGTCGCCCCGCATCCCATCTCTGAGCGTGTAGACGCGATGATGTCCTTCGTGATCGGCAATCGTGTCGGCCAAGAAGACGAGGCCCTCGAGCGCCGGGGCAACGAAGGGCTCCACTTCGCCTACCTGGATTGCCCAATGGAGCCGCCAAGGCCGACTCGCATCGCCGACCGCGATCCCCGCGTACGGAGAATCGAGCAGCTTCATCAAGCGGAACGCGTGATCTGCATCCGAGGTCACGTGTAGGAGGTCGACGAAGGCATCGATTCGCGACTCACCGAGCTCAGGCGGCTCGCCGGGCTGGCCGAGCGCATCCCAGTACCCGCGGATTCCCTTTAGAAACGCCTGCTGCGGCATGGAGGGCGCAAACTAGCCCAATTTCGGCGATGCGACAGCCGAGCGTCGACTTGAAACACGTTCTATTCTTCCGTAAACCCCGTCCAGGGCGGCTCCAGCGGGTTTTCGAGCCGATAACGCGATGCCAATCGACCAAAACGCATTCAAGGAGGCGCTCCGCGGCTGGGCGAGCGGGGTCACCGTGGTGACGTCACGCGCGGGCGACAAGGTTCATGGGATGACGGTCTCCGCGTTCTCCAGTGTTTCGGCCGACCCTCCGCTCGTCCTGGTGTGCGCGAACCGCAGCTCGACGACGCACGGCATCATCGAGGAGGGCGGCGTATTCGCGGTCAACATCCTCGCCGAGCACCAGCGGGAGGTGTCGAACCTCTTTTCGTCCTCGGAATGCGAGGACTCACGACTCGACCGGGTGGCCTGGAGCGAGGGCAAAACCGGGGCCCCGCTCATCGACGGAGCGCTCGCATCCATCGAGTGCGAAGTGGCGAGCGCCCACCACGAGGGCAGTCACACGATCTACATAGGCCGCGTCGAAGCAGTGCATACGACGAATGCGCTCCCGCTCCTGTATTACAAGGGCGGTTATCGCTCGCTTCACTGCGACGATTAGGCGCCCAGGAACTGCCGCCAGAGCATCTCGAGCGTGGTTTCGTGCATGCCCACTTTGACCGCGTTGTAAGGGGTGAAGTTGACGAGCCGGACATGGCCGACGCGCGCCTCGGTCCCGCGACCTTCGATGTCGACGATGTTCAGGCAGCCCGCGTCCTGCTCGAGGCGCCGGTAGATCTCAGGACCGGCTCCGAGTGCTTGGGCCAGAATCGTTCGATTGACCACACCGTGCGCAGCCACGAAGGCGTGGGTCCAGTCGTCCCGGGCAACCAAGGCCTTCCAGGCAACGGCGACGCGATCCCAAACGCCGGAGTAGGTTTCACCCGTGAGGAAGCGAGCGCCCGGCGCTTCGGCCTGTTCGAAGGCCCGAACGAAGGTCGCCTCCATGTCCTCGGCCGTCTCGATACTCTCGAAGTCCCCCGGCTTCGCCTCGCGCAAGCCCTCGATCGTCACGATGTCGAGCGGACGGGGGCTGATAGCCAGCGCGGCCGTCTGCCGGGTCCGCCGAAGGCCGCTGCAGGCGGCGAGATCGATCGGGACTTCCTGGAGGAGATCCCGCAGGGCCTTGGCCTGAGCCACGCCCTCGCTACTGAGAGGGGGGTCGTCATCACCGAGGTCGTGTCCAGGTTCGAAGTAGGACACGGCGCCGTGCCTTGCCAAGTATACCCTGCGTCGCTCAGTCACCGCGGCGCAGCATAGCAGCGGCTACCGAGTGGCGCTTCGGGTGCTAGGCTCATTCCATGAAACAAGCGAAGTGGGTTGTCACCGTCCTCGTAGCCGTGGCGGTCGCAGGTTGCACCAAGAAGGAAGCCCCCGCTCCGGGCGCCGATGAGAAGGCCGCCGTAGAGCAGGAGAAGCCGGCCGCACCCTCCGAACCGATTCTTCCGCTTCCCGACAGTGTCGACGTCAACATGGACAAGGTACTCGTCGGGCGAAGCCTTTATTTCGACACAGCGCTGTCGGGTGACGGAACCGTCTCCTGCGCGACCTGTCACATGCTCGAGCATGGCGGTGCGGAGCCGCGTAAGACCTCAACGGGTATCGGCGGTCAGATCGGTCCAATCAACTCCCCCACCGTATTGAACTCGTCCTACAACTTCGTGCAGTTCTGGGATGGCCGCGCAAAGGACCTGCAAGAGCAGGCAGCGGGGCCGGTCGAGAACCCGATCGAGATGGGCACCAAGTGGGACGACGTCGTCAAGCGACTTGCGAAGAATGAAGAGTATGCGGCTACCTTTGCCAAGCTCTACGACGACGGCATTACCAAAGACAACGTCACTGACGCGATTGCCGAATACGAGAAGTCATTGATTACTCCCTCGCGTTTCGACGCCTATCTCAAGGGAGACCAAGACGCCATCACCGACGCCGAGAAGCAGGGCTACCAAACCTTCAAGGAAGTCGGCTGCACCGCGTGCCATAGTGGCATCAACGTCGGAGGTGCGATGTTCCAGAAGATGGGTCTCGTGAAGGACTACTTCAAAGACCGCGGCACTCCGATCACCGAGGCCGATCTCGGGCGCTTCAACGTCACGAAGAACGAGTCGGAGAAGCACTTCTTCAAGGTTCCTACGCTTCGCAATGTCGAGCTCACCTCGCCCTATCTACACGACGGTTCGCGGGCGACGCTCGAGGAAACGGTGAAGGTGATGGGGACCTATCAGTTGGGACGCGAGCTCACGGACGCGCAGGTCAACAGCATCGTCGCGTTCCTGAAGACGTTGACCGGCACCCTGCCCGCACACGCCAAGCCGTAAAAGCCATAGATCGAGCTCAGGCGACGACCTCGAGTCGAACGGTCGCCGTATCTCGCTCCGCGCTCGACGCTGGGGTCGCGCTGCGCTCCGGTGTCGCCGCAACCTCGGCATCACCGACCTTCGGGACGATCCGGCCCATGAGCGCGCACCACGCGTCGCGCGGGGCCGGGAGCTTCTCCTTGCCCTCGACGTAGAGAAGGCGGGCGAGCGATGGTAGGTAAGGCGCCATCTTTCCGTACGTCTCTTTCGCTGCGGGGATGTCCCGAGTCACGAAGCTCATCGCACGCATCGCAGCGCGCGTCGCGTGTACCCTGGCGCGGCCGATGCGTCCCTTGCCGACGAGCGGACCGATCTGGTGGATCAGGTCGGCCCCCGTTCCCGCGAGCACGTGGGGCGCCTTGTAGAAGGGATGCCCATAGCGGGGATTGCGTTCGATGAAGTCCCGGGCTTCCTCCTCGGTGATGCCGTGATGCGCCAGTGCATCTCGAAACTCGTTGCGCGCGCGCTCCCGCGCTTTGAACATGTACATCTGCACGCGCGAGTAGAAGTTGACCGCGCCGTCGCCACTGGTTTCGACCGGACAGTAGATCGCGTCGGGGTGAAGCTCCGTGATTACCGTTTGAATGCCATCCGAGACGCCAGAGCTCGGCATGCAACCAAAGGGCTTCACGCTCAGTGTCATGTGCGCCTTCTGCTTGGCGACGTTGAGCACGAGCTTCGCGACCTCCATGTGACCCTCACCGCCCCGGAGCTCGTTGTTGTAGAAGCTGTGACCGACCCTGGCGATCTCGTCCATATCGGGGAGCTTTTGCCCCTTGAGCCCGGACGCCGCGCAGAACGCAGCGAACGTGGCGCGGAGCGCGAGCTCGCCCAGCCAAACGCCCGCCATCTTGTAGCCCACGTCGGAGCCCTCGAGCCCGTAGTACGACTCGTCGGTGTCGCGAAGAGTCATTCGAAGCTCGGTGTCGTGGCGCATCTCCCACAGGGTGTAGAGCAGCCAGTTCACCAGCGTCTGGATGTCGTTCTCGCCGCCCTCCGACTCGACGAAGCGCTGCAGGTGATAGTTGCCGTCCCCTTCGGTCGTCATGGCCCAGAACTCACCGATGATCGCAACCTTTGGCTTGGCCTGAAGGCGATCGATCTCGACGGCTTGAAGATACTTGCGGCCCCGCCACAAGGCGCGAAGCACGCTTCGGTTCTCCTCCAGCGCCTCTTTGACCTCCCTCTTCACCTTGGCGATCGCGCGATCGGTGGCGCCCTCTTCGACCTCGTAGGGGCGGATGCGGTAGCTGAGAACATTGATCACGTCGCCCGCGAACAGACCGCGTGCGAGCGCCATGAAGAACTGAGGATTGAGGACGAGGCCCACCTCTTCCCCGGTGGCCTGCTTGAAACCAGCCTGCTGCTGGAAGAGCACGACACGGAAACCGTCGAATCCGGCGTCTCGGAGCGCCTTGCGGTACTCGGTGACGTACATCCCGAAACGGCAAGGGCCGCAGGCCCCGGCGGTGAGGAAGACGTAGTTGTCGATGATCTCCTGGGCGCTCAACCCCTCTTCATCGCGCAGTCGGCAAAGCTCTTTGACCAAGTTCCCGACCGTGAAATACGTCGGATTGCATTGGGCCTTGTTGCCGAACTCCTTGCCGAAGCGAAGCGCTGCGATGTCCGCGCACTCCATCGAACGGGTATTGTAACCGATCCCCTTGAGCGCGGCGGCCACGAACTCGTCGTGGGCCATGGTCAGGCCACCGTTCAGGATGGTGGTCGTTGGGCGTTCCTTGGCCGAAAAGAACGGATTGACCATGGAGTCGGTCCATTGCTGTCGGACTTCGTCCAACCCGAGCTTGGCTCGCTCCTGAGCTTCGAATGCGGCGAGCTCCTTCTCGATATCGATCCCAAACCCATCAGCCATGTCTTGCCCCTTTACACACGGACGACCTTGCCGTCCTTCGTCTTCCTTCCGAGCCGAATCAAGCCTTCCGAAACCGCACCGGAAACGAGGCCGTCCTCCCCGGCCTCAGCCGCCTCGACGCGGTAGTGATTCACTTTGTCTATGAGCTCGTGAATCTGCCGCTCGAGACTGAGATCGGCCCGCCGATGCTCGGCGAGTTGCTTCTGTTTCATTCGTAGGAGCTCCAAGCGTTTCTCGTCGATCCGGCGTTGAAGCTCGACTTTGCGTGCGGCGACGTCCTCGAGGTGCTCTTCGCGGAGCTTCAGCGAATGTGCATAGGTCTTGACGCGGATCTTGATCGAGCCCCCGGGTTTGTTGGCGTCGATGTCGTGCAGCGACGAAGCGGGCACTCCGCTCTTCGCGACGATGCTGTCGATGATGCCGTAGGTCGGCGCATCGTGACCGCATTTGAAGCTACTGAGATCGAGAATGGCCACGTTGGGGTGACGCGAAGCGAACTTCGCGGCCCACACCTTCTGGGCCGAGTTCGCCGAGTAGTTCTCGGGCCAAACGTCGTTGACTCCGAGCACGTCTTCTTCGTCGTCCCCGTAGAAGCGCCGGAGCCACTCCGGGTCCTTTGGAATCGAGCGAACGCTGAGGATGGGGTAGCCGAGGACCTGAAATTCGTCGGGGATGCCGTGGTGAAGCCCTGGGTCGAGGTGATACGGACGTCCGAGCATCAAGATCGCCATCTTGTTGTCGTATTCGACCTGATCGAGGATCGCGCGGCCCTTGTCCTGAAGATCGAGATCGAAGCGCTCGAGGGCCGCCAACCCCTCTTGGACCGCAAAGTCACTTTCATCTTCCGTGATGCCGAGCACACGGTCGAACACCTCGAACATCGTGCGCTTGAGCAGCGTGGGCTCCGCAAAACTGAAAGCCGGCGCCAAGTACTCGATGCCGCGATTCGCAAAATAGTCCTGCTCCTTGGTGAACGCCGCCTTCATCACGTCTGGCGTGCCGGCCACGATGGGGCAGCTCGCATCGTCGACCGTTCCGGTGACGAAGTTCGGCACGTGCGTGAGGATCGGAAAGAAGATGGCGTCGAACGGCGACTGCGGATGCTTGTGAAAGAAGAGTTGGTGGAAGTGTGCCTGTGCAACCTTCGATGGATAACAGGGGTCCACCGACCCGTACTTGCCACCCTCGGCGAACATCTCCTCGGAGCTCGGATCGCTGAACACGATGTTCTTCGGACGAACACCGAGCACCTCGAAATAGGTCCGAAAGAATGGCGCGGTGGAGTACATGTTGAGCACTCGAGGAATGCCAACGCGCCACTCGGCACGCTTCTTGGCTGCCTCCTCGGAGGACCTCTCGAACCCACGGGTGAACTTCCGCCGCTCGATGGCGCCGAAGAATTTTCGCTGGACTTCGACGTCTTCGATGACGGTCCCCGCCTCCGGCAATGAGCGAACGCCTGCGACGCGTTTGAAGGCCTTCAACCCCTCGTAGGTCACGAGGTTCGGAAACTCCTTCATGATCTTCCGTCGCTCTTTGACGAGCGCTTCCATCGCATCCTTGGACTCGACCATCCCTTTTTCGCAGGAAAACCCGCTGATGTATCGACTGGTCGAGCCATCCGGGCGGAACGCATCGATGAAGGTCCGAGAGCAGTTGTTGGCGCAGAAGTGGCAAGTGGTCGTCTCGTCGTTCTTGGTCTGATATTCGAGGTCGATGGCTGCGTCCAAGCCGATGAAGGTCGAAGAGCCGCGGCGCCGAACGACGCGAAGGGTCTCCATGGCGGCGCCGATCGCACCCGCTTCACCACTGTGGGGATGAACGTAGACTTCGGCGTTCGGGACTCGCTGCTTGATGTAGTCGACCTGGGCTTTGACGGCTGCCTTGTTGTACTGGGTGCCACCCTGGAGCACGAATTTGCGACCGAGCGCGGCCATCCGCGGAACGCCGACGACATACTGCCAGACATTCTTGGGAAGCACCTGCGCGAGCCCGGCGAGGAGCTCCTCTTTGCTGAAACCTTCTTTCTGAAAATTGACGCGGTCGGTGTCGAGGAAGACTGCACATCCGTAGCTGAACTTCGGCGCGAGATCGGCTTTGAACGCGGTGTCTGCGTATTCGGTGACGGGCAAGCCAAACTGATCGGCCATCGCTTGAAGGAGCATCCCGTTGCCGGCGGAGCACTGGTTGGAGAGCTTGAACGTCTTGATGTCGCCGTTCTCCATGAACAGGACCTTGATGTCCTGCCCGCCGATGTCGCAGATGACGTCTACGTCGCCGAAGTAGTGCGTGGCGCTCATCATGTGTGCGACGGTCTCGACGATGTTGACGTCGGCCCTGACGCACTCTTCGAGAACGTCGGCGGCGTAGCCGGTCGCGCCGAAGCCGAGCACTTCGACCCGCGCGCCCTTGGCGCTCATACGGCCGCGAAGCTCAGCAAGAAGCTCTTTGGCATCTTGGATGGGGTTGCCCTTCGAAAGAGTGTAGGCCTTCATCAGGACTTCCCCGTCTTCGCTCAAGAGCACGGCTTTGGATGACGTGCTGCCCCCGTCGAGACCGATGACGGCGCGAACGACATCGCTCGTGATCTCGGGCTCGATGAACATGGGAATGTCGTATGCCTCGAGGAACTGCTCGAGCTCTGCTTGGTCCCGCGCCAGGGGCGGCCCCGCGGCCTCGCCGAGCCGCTCCTTGCGGCCCTCGGTGATGTACCGGCGAAGACCATCGAGCCCTTCGTAAACACCCACATGCGCGGGCTCGTGCATGCCATAAATGACTGCGCCGTACGCCGCATAGAGCGCGGCGTTCTCGGGCACGGGAATGAGCTCTTCGATGGGTACGTCCTTCGGGTAGTCATAGCCGCGCTCGTCCCACGTTTCGGGGATGCGCTTGCGCCAGCACTCCTGTAGGAACGGCAGAAAGGTGTTCGGCCCTCCGAGCAGCAAAACCTTGTGGCGGAGGGTATTGCCGCGTGTGAGAACCGAAAGGTTCTGCATCACGATCGCGTCTGCCAGCGAGCACATGATCTCGTTGGACGGGATGCCGGTCTTCACGAGGTTTACGATGTCGGTCTCCGCGAATACGCCGCATTTGGCAGCGACGTGGTGGAGGTGTGTATCGTCGAAGTGGAGCTTCAGCGTGTCCGCGGGCGGCATCCCGACCTTGATCATGCACTTGTCGATCGTCGCCCCGGTGCCGGAGGCGCACTTGTCATTCATCGAAGCAATCGCCGACTTGTCGCCTGTCTTGTCGTTCTCCTTGAAGACGATGATCTTCGCGTCCTGCCCCCCGAGCTCGATGACGGACCCTGCATCGGGGTGAAGCGTCTCGACGGCAAGCGTCACGGAGTTGACCTCCTGGACGAACTTGGCGCCGAGAGGGCCTTCGAGTGGCTTGGCGCCGGAACCGGTCGCGAAGACGCGAATGTCGCTGCAGCCAACCCCGGTGAGGACCTGTCCAATGCGCACCATGAAGTCGAGAACGCACTCCGCCTGCTTCGTGTGGTGGCGTTGATAATCGCTCCAGACGATGTCTTTCGTAGCTGGATCGACGATGACGGCTTTGACCGTCGTCGACCCCACGTCCAACCCTACTATCGCCCTATCCATCAGAACGGTTGCACCCTTCCCTCGTACGGGGAGCCAGGTAAACACAAGCTCCCGCGAAAGTCACGCGACTTGGCTTGCAAACGGGGAACGTCGAAGTCACACCAGGGGTCCATGAGTAAGGTCTTGATCATAGGCGCCGGCGGAGTCGGCGGAGTCGTGGCCCACAAGTGCGCCGGCGACGCCGACACCTTTTCGGAAATCACTCTCGCCAGCCGCACGCTGTCGCGCTGCGAAAAGATCCAGAAACAGGTGCGAGAGCTCCGGGGCCGTGAAATTGCAATCGCGCAAATCGATGCCGACGACGTCGCACAAACCGTGGCACTGATCAACCGACTGAAACCGGACCTGCTGATCAACGTCGCTCTGCCCTACCAGGATCTGACTTTGATGGATGCGTGCCTAGAGACCGGGGTCGACTACCTAGACACCGCGAACTACGAGCCCCCGGACGAGGCGAAGTTCGAATACAAGTGGCAGTGGGCCTACCAGGAACGCTTCGAATCGGCCGGGATCATGGCGCTTCTGGGATCTGGTTTCGACCCTGGCGTCACGAACATCTTCTGCGCCTACGCCCAGAAGAATCTCTTCGACGAGATCGATACGATCGACATCCTCGACTGCAACGGCGGCGATCACGGCCGACCATTCGCAACGAACTTCAACCCCGAGATCAACATCCGCGAGATCACGCAGCCGGGCCGCTACTGGGAGAATGGCGAGTGGATCGAAATCCCTCCGATGTCGGAGTCGTGTATGTTCGATTTCCCGGGGGTGGGTGAGCGTAAGGCGTACTTGCTCTATCACGAGGAGCTCGAGTCGCTCTCCAAGAACATCCGCGGTCTCAAGCGCATTCGCTTCTGGATGACCTTCGGTGACGAGTACCTCACGCATCTGCGCGTGCTCCAGAACGTCGGGATGACGAGCATCGTTCCAATCGAGTTCGAAGGGCGCGAAATCGTGCCAATCCAGTTCTTGAAGGCGCTGCTGCCCGATCCGTCTACGCTAGGAGAAACCTACACCGGGAAGACCAGTATCGGGTGCTTGATCGAAGGTCGCAAAGACGGTCAGCCACGCAAGGTGTTCATCTACAATATCTGCGATCACGAAGAATCGTGGAGGGAGGTGCGGGCGCAGGCGGTGTCGTACACCACCGGGGTGCCGGCCATGGTTGGTGCGAAGATGATGCTGACCAACGCGTGGCGCGGGCGCGGGGTATTCAACGTCGAGCAACTCGATCCTGAACCCTTCCTCGAGGAGCTCGCAGTCCGCGGGCTTCCCTGGCACGTCAAGGAGATGTAGTGCGGGCGTGCGACGAGCTCGATCTCAGCCGCGTGGATTCGCCGGCCTACGTGATCGACCTTGCGATGCTCGAACGGAACCTCGAGCTGCTAGCGCACGCGCAGGCGGCCGCTGGAGCGACGATTCTCCTCGCGCTCAAGGGGTTTGCTACCTGGTCTACCTTCCCGCTCGTCGGGAAGTACCTCGATGGCGTGGCCGCGAGCGGGCCCGACGAGGCGCGTCTCGGCAGAGAAGAGCTCGGCAAACAGGTCCACACATACTGCCCAGCGTTCGACGAAACGTCGCTGCGGGAAACCCTGAGGTACTCGGACCACCTCGTTTTCAACTCTCCATCGCAGATCAATCGGTTCCGGCCGATCATCGACGAGCACCTGGGGCAAGTGAGCTTCGGCCTGCGCATCAATCCGCAGCACTCCGAGGTACAGGTTCCCTTGTACGATCCCTGCGCCCCCGGATCCCGGCTCGGTGCTACCAAGGAGCAGCTCGTGAAGGCGAACTTGCGTGGCATCGACGGCCTTCACTTCCACACTCTGTGCGAGCTCGGTGCCGACGCCCTCGAACGGACGCTCGCGGTGATCGAAGAGGAGTTCTCTCCGTGGCTCGACGAAGCAGCCTGGGTGAATTTCGGCGGCGGTCACCACATCACGAAGCCAAGCTACGACGTTGGGCTGCTGGTCGACCTCGTTCGGAGCTTCCGGCATGAGCATCGCGTGGACGTCTATCTCGAACCTGGCGAGGCGATCGGCTTGAACACTGGTGTGCTCGTCGCCTCGGTGCTCGACATCGTCGAAAACGAAGGCCCGATCG
>Ga0209536_100005533_pt1 | contig 19578 bp, 18 predicted proteins | sample DeeMarSeWOR28_12_FD_187461 | JGI IMG/M metagenome (GOLD analysis project Ga0209536, IMG submission 187461) | Marine sediment microbial communities from White Oak River estuary, North Carolina - WOR-2-8_12 (SPAdes) (version 2) | ecosystem: Environmental > Aquatic > Marine > Intertidal zone >...
GACCTGATCGTGTTTGATTAAGAAAGTAAAATAGATTTCAAAAATCTTTCAAATCCCCCCTGAGAGGCTGTCCGACAACTCAGTTACGGATATTTATCAGCCTCTGTAAGATGCAATGATGATTGGGAGCAGCCGTGCAGGCTCCCGACACTGCAATGACTTAGGGGCAATTTACACTGCAGTGTTAATAGGCCATAAAGACAACATAGATAACGAGTTGCGATAGGGCAGCTTGAGTCCCTGTACTAACTTGCCGCTTCACACAAGGTTGACTGTGGCTTCAACGCATTTACTATTTTGCGTACGTTGTGAGCAATGCAAACGAGGAGGAATTCGCCACACACCTTTTGGAGGCCGCGGAGGCTAAATTTGCAGAAGCCAATGGTCTCTTTTATGTGACCAAAGACAGGCTCAACAATGGTCTTGCGCTTTGCATACATCCGCTTGCCGTATTGGGTGTCGAGCTTGCTGCGCATGGCTCTCAGTTGGTCGTCATAGGGATTGAGGGTGATGGTTCGGCCACCTTTGTTTCTCGTGCATTGATCGCGCAAGGGACAGTGCTTAGAGACCCGGCACCGATACATACGCAAGGGTTGTTTGTTTTTCACCTTCTGCATATGGGAGAAGGTAAGCTTTTCTCCGGCAGGACAGATGAAGCAATCTTGGGCTTCGTCTCGGACAAACTTAGATCTTGGGAAATAGGGGCCTCCCGGCGCCTCTTGCTTGCCGCGCTGGTTGCCCTGGTAATTGGCATCGGGGATATAAGCATCGATGTTTTTCTCTACTAACTCTTTGAGATTTTCGCCGCTGCTGTACCCACTATCAGCGCTCAGTGTGTCAAAGGCGCCGATAGTTTCCTCTATCTGCTCAACCATGGGTACAAGCTGTTCATTATCACTGGGATCGTTGGTCACATCTGCAGCCACAATGACGTGGCAGCTTTCATCGACGGCAGTTTGGCCATTATAAGAGGTCGTTATCCCTTGACGAGTCTTCATAAAGACAGCATCAGGATCGGTGGCATTTATTTTCTCCCTGCCGCTCTCATCCAGTTGCCTTTTGATTGTTTCAAGTTTTTCAAGGCGGTCTGCTTGCCGCTGAATCTCCACAGGAATCTCATCGCCGCCACTTCCAGAGCCGAAAAGCCGATCTTCCCGGCTGTCTTCTTTATCGGCTTGCTTGAGCAGCTTGTCGATGGCTTTGCTGATGCGCTTTTTGTCGTAGGTGCGCTTGTCCGAAGCGTTGGCCTTGAACTTGGAACCGTCAATGGCAATGTGTCCCAGAGATACCATGCCTAGGCGGGTACACATATCTACCACCTGGCCGAAGAGATCTTGCAGTTCAGCCAGGTTGTTTTTGCGGAAATCGCTGATCGTGCGAAAGTCTGGCTTCTGCCAGGCCGCAAGGTAGATAAAAGCAATGGATTCTCCCAGCGCCTTTTGGAGCCGGCGAGAACTGAAAATCCCGTTGGCATACCCATAGATGAGAATCTTGAGCATCATCTTCGGATGGTAGGCAGGGTTGCCCTCAGGAGAAACTTTCTGATACAGACAACTCAAATCCAGCGTCTCAACCACGTCGTTGATCACCACTGCCTGGTGAACATCCGGGAGAAACTCGCGCAGATGAGGAGGAAACAGAATCCCTTGATCTTGATTGTAGTCTCTAACATTCATGCGGACGCAGCCTCCAGAGAAGAGTGACTGCAGAATAGCAAATAATATGCATTATTTCAATTGCTTAATTAGATTTTCGGCGCGCTTTCTACCTCAATAGCGCGTTCTGGCAACCGAAAATCCGTAACTGAGTTGTCGGACAGCCTCCTGACCCCCCTTTGCCAAAGGGGGGAAGTCACTGAGATCAAGTCAAAATCTTCCCCCTTTGTAAAGGGGGATCGAGGGGGATTTCGTCGGACGAAGCGTGTGCTCAACCGCATTGGGCACTATTGGGTGCTTTACCCGACAAGACTTCAGATCGCTTATTTGAGCGCTTATGGGGTTAAACCCCGCCCGCAGAGAATTCAAAATGCGCCATGGGAGCTATTGTCTGGCCGCAGTACCCCCCTTCTTGAGGCTTGATCGCGCGAATCGGCACATACAGATATTTTTCTCCGGCCTCCGTTTGTTCTGCTACTGCATATTCCAGGGCTGTGCCGTCGATTTCTTGCCCGCGGGACAGCAATTTACCACCTTCCAGCTGTCGGGTGACATCTTCGACAATTAGCTGTTCCTCTATGCTCAGATTCTTTTTGCTCAGCGTTCTATCGCACAGTTTGCGGAGCGATATACCCTCGTAGCTGCCGGGTTTGTATATGTCAATCAACCCCTCGGCAGCATGTCCCGGTAGGATTTCAAGGACGAGCGGCAGCAACTTTTCGGCTTCGTGGACATGGAGCGCCTTTTTGACCTCAGCGTCAGTCACGTGTCATCCCTCCTCTTAACGCAGACTCTCTTTGCTTGCGGAATTGTAGAAAATATTTCCGGGTTCTTGTCCATCCAAGATCATTCTGTATGCATCCACCATAAATCCAGCGGCGATCTGGTTTGTCATAATCACGGAAGGGTCCGGCTGATAGATACAGGCAGCTCTTTCCCGCTGATAGATTTCAGGACTTCTCTTTTCAACAATATCGTACAATCCCAGCAATTCCGCAGGAGTAACGGTGCTCTTCAGGGGATTGTAAATCACGACCTGGCCTGCATCCACGCTGGTTCCGCCGCTTATCAGCATTTTACCATGATCCTTACTTTTTTCGCTCAGGACTATTCTCGATTCGAAATTGTCGACGCAGTCGAAAACCACATCATACGGTGCAATGTCGGTGTCGCTATCGAAGCGTGAAATCTCAGCTTTGTTTTCCATATTGAATAAGCTGTTGAGCCTCTCGGTTAGGGTCTCAGCTTTGCTCCTACCGATCGCATCGTAGAATAAAACCTGCCTGTTCAAATTTGTCACTTCGACGATGTCAGGGTCCATAAATGTAATGTTTCGAAATTCAGAGTAAGCAAGTCCAAGTCCCACGAAAATACCCAGTGCTCCGGTTCCGGTTACGAGTATGTTCGGCTGAACCGCGGATGCTTCAAGCTTTTTTCTTTCATATCTTATGATTTCATCTGATATTTCTTGACCCATCAAGACATTCTTGGTTTCTTCCAGAACGATTCCGGCAACGATCGTACCCAGCACGCCGTCATCAAAATGAGTGTTCGGCAAGTTATGGGGCGAGACAATCTGCTCAAGCTCCTGCCATTCACGCCCCCTAACATAGGTAAACACCTTGAATCCCTGCAGGTTATGCTCTTCGTAGCAGAAGCCTCTGATAACCGGTAGCTTTTCCCTGTAGCCTTTTTCCAGTAACAGCTTGTTTGCCAGCCCGTAATGGCTTAAGTCTACAATTAGACTGCACCCTTTGAAAATGTCACCCATAGCAGGATGCGTATAAAAGCCTTCTAGGTGGCTCAGGCTGAATCGTGGATTAAGCTTCTCTGCCATTTCAACGAGCAGAGTGTTCAAAACCGGAGCGAGAACAACCACCTTGTTGACGCCCAGGGCTGATGCAGACATGACATAAAGCGATGCCAGAAGATCATTGTCGCCCACAACGCCTATGGCTGTCTCTTCCAAAGCACGCTGATCCCAGCCCTCGATCAGGAGCTGCCTGTCAAGTCTGCTTGGCCGAATCATGCTTTCTTTCCTGGGTTGCTCGATTTATCCGTGGGGTGGCGCAAAAAGGGCAATTTCTAGCGGGTGGTCGGCGGCAAGCCGAGGAGCCTTTTTCTCTATATCCTTTAGCCTTTTGATGAGATACGTTATTTTTGCCTTGAGATATTCATCATCGGGATCGGATCTGAGATCCGCCTCGGTATCTCGTAATTGGGTCCTCAAATCGAGATATTCTTTCTCCAAACGTTTGACTTCCTGACGCAGGGCCTGAAAGTCTCTCATCTCCGCTGAATCATCATAGAGCCACATGCCCATTTTGCACTCCTCTCTCTGGCCCAATACCTGTTATGAGCGGTAAGGACGAACAAACGCCCCTTTAACGTCGTGCCCTTAATTGTAGCAACAGTGAGTCTATCTTACTAGTTCACACTATCATCATAACCCATGAGGTGACTATAGACTATTTACCCGGATATTTCACGAATTGTTGTAGCGAGACCGTGGAGATGGCCGTGCCACCGGGAAACCCCAGGGAGTTGGACCTGAACCGTACTTGTATAGTACGTCGCAAGGTCCGACAACCGAGGACGCTCGGAAGGACGGCCATATTATTCGCGCTCGCTGCGCTCCGCTCAGTCCCGCAAGCGGGTTCCCAGTTTCGCGGTCGCAGCAGACGATTCATGAAATATCCGGGTTAAGCAATCAAGCCAGGTCGGAGCAGAAAAGCGCTTTAAAATATGCAAGTCTCAGACAAGCGGAAATTCAGCCGGAAATGGAATGTCTTTCAACGTCGCTGAAATCAGACTGTAACGGCTGTGATCCCGAAGGTGACCAGAATTGCCTCGGAGAGGTCAGGCGCGGCTACCGGTTATTAAATCACGACCTGTCACATTTGCTCGTGAAGAATTCGAATAACTACAGTACATTGACGAGCTCAATTTCAAATTTGAGCGTTTTTCCTGCAAGGGGGTCATTGCCGTCTAGTATCACACTGTCCTCAGTAATAGCCCGTATGGTTACAATTGCCATTTTCCCTGTGTGTAAACGAATTTGCAGCCTCTTACCTATTTCGAGCTCAAGATTGGGTGGGGCCTGCGCCCGTTCCATGTTATACACAAATTCTTTTCTATGTTGACCATAACCATCCTCAGGAGGAACTGAAATAGTCTTTGTGTCTCCTTCGTTCATACCGATTACCGCATCTGCAAAACTCGAAAGTACGCTTTTCTCTCCAATGGTAAATTCAAATGGCTCATTTTCCTCGTATGTAGAGCTAAAAACCGTACCATCCTCCAAGGTGCCGGTGTAGTGAACTCTCACTTTATCCCCTGGTTTGGCTTTCGTCATTGTCGCCTCCTGCTTAATCAAAGTCATCTGCAACGGGCCAGTCAGCCAGCAGCAACTTCTCAATCTTTTCAGATTCGTCCGGGGAGAGGTATTCACCAAGATGCAACTCCAAAGCTCTGCCAGACTCTGCATCACTATTTTGTGCTCTCTTACAGTGATTCTGCGACATGAACCTCCTACTTATCTCTTTCTCCCACTTCAGTTCGTTCCTTTACCACGCTTCTCCCAGGAAACAAACCATATTCTCAATCAACTGTAAAATTTCCGAGACGTACAATTACGGCTCAAAGGACCTAATTTCCTACAACCACATAAAATTAGCCCGGATGTTTCATGAATCACCTACTACGACCGCGGATATGGCCGTCCTTCCGAGTGTCCTCGGGTGTCGTGCCCTGCGCCGTACCGTTGAGGTACGCCTCGGACTCAACACCCTGCGGTTGCCCGGTGGCACGTCCACCTTCACGGTCTCGCGACAGCAATTCACGAAACAACCGGGCTAGGCTTCAAAACGAAAAGGCTTCCATTGACGCTGACATCTTTGCTATGCTGCGGTTCAGGTCTGATTGCTGTTGGAGCAAGAATCACCACGCAGTGAGGTGTGACAAGGTGAAGGCGACGGTCAAGAAATTAAGGCTGGCAGTGTTGATATCCGGAGGCGGCAGCAACCTGCAGGCAATGATCGACCGGATCGAGGCTGGAAAACTGGATGCGGAGATCAAGTTGGTTGTAAGCAATAATGCAGAAGCACATGGGTTGGTCAGGGCTCGAGAGCATGGAATTTCAACTGCCGTGGTGGATTACAGGAATTACGGCAAGAAATCCCTTCCTAGAGTTGTCAAGAGCACTCTTCCCAGCGAATTCAATGAGGTTGTCAACCGGCAACGAATCTATTCGGGTTTTTCGGATGAGGAATTAAATGATCGGTTGGCGCGATTAGTACTGGCGGAGCAGGAAGTCATTGGACTATTGGAACCACTGAATCTCGATCTCATCTGTCTGGCGGGGTTCATGCGGTTGATCTCCCCCTATTTCATTGGACACTACAATAGGGAAGACCGCTTCAGGATCATGAATATTCACCCGGCGCTCCTACCTGCTTTTCCCGGAACCGATGGGTATGGAGACACATTCGCGTACGGCTGCAGGTTCGGTGGTGTCACCGTCCATTTCGTCGATGAAGGAGAAGACACCGGTCCCATTATTGCTCAGGCCATATATCCCATCTGGCCCGAAGACGCTATAGAGGCGACACGCAATCGGGGACTCCATCTCGAGTACCTTCTCTATCCTCAATGTATTCAGTGGATGGCCCAGGGAGATTTGCGGGTGGTCAATGTTGAGGATGGAAAGCCTCGGGTGAGGATTCTGGATCCAGAGTATCCGCAGTTTCTCGAGGAGCTCACTAACCTAGCCTTTGCCCGATAACATAGGCCATCCTCTGGCAGCGGCTTCCAACTTAGAAAACAATGCGTCATTTGGCTTCGCCGTCATTAGGCTACGCTGCTAGTCTGAGTCCCGTAGATTCGTTTACGTGATTTCTTGACCTTTTGGACTTTTACATCAGTCGCATGAATACCATTCGAATTGAGCGACTTCTTTCCCCCTCCCCCTCACCCCCTCCCGCAAGGGGAGGGGAAAATTTATAATGTTAACAATGATTTTCCTCCCCCTTGTCGAAGATCCGCCACTGGCGTGGACGGGGGAAGGCTTCGGCCGTGAGCTCAGCCGAACGGTGAGGGTGGGGGTGATCCACAAGGCAGGTGAATGCCCACTGTGTGGACGAATCTTCTATTAGCTGTTTTCAACGTTTAGTGTAGAAAAACTCTGCTTTTGAATGTAAAAGTAATTCTGTGACAGAACACTAGGTCAGCAGGTCGACACACAAACTGGTCAGTGGTAACGGCAAGCTATGATTCGGTGATCCGGTCATTTAACGACATAGTGACTCCATGGTTACGAATTGCAGCGAAGCGTGATGACCATATGACTGCGACTGCCGAAAGGTTATCTGCTGAAAACCGATGGTCAATGAGACGAAAGGAGGAAATTGTGGAACGCTACAAGAAGGGGTTGGCCATTCGCTATGTACAGGGGACTAAGTATTATCGAGAGAGATCTCCCAGAGACGATCTAGGCTCGCTTCCCTCGCCGGAGCGGTTCAAGAATTACCCCGATGCCGAAAGGTTGAAGTTACCGCAACCTGATTTGAGCGAACCTGCTGACCTGTGGCAATGTCTGGCCAAACGGAGATCCGAGAGGAATACCACCCCTGATCCGCTAAGCGTGGAGGAACTCGCTAAATTGCTGTGGGCAGCCCAGGGGGTAACGGCTCGGTCTGGAATGTATCTACTCAGAACCGCGCCCTCTGCTGGGGCTCTTTACCCTTTTGAAAGCTATCTCTACGTTGACCGGGTAGAGGGTGTGTCGCAGGGAATCTACCATTTTGATGTGGCTGAATTCGCGCTGGAATGTTTGCGGGCGGGCAGCTTCAATCACCAGATTACCGCAGCCAGCCTGGGACAGCCGGTGGTGCGCAGGGCTGCGGTTGTAATCATCTGGACCGCAATGATGCTAAGGTGCATGGTGAAGTACCGCGAACGTGCAGTCAGGTATATTGCCATGGATCTGGGCCACGTTTGTCAGAATGTCCAGCTGGCAGCCACCGGTCTGGGCTTGGGTTCATGTCCAATCGGCGCCTTCTATGACGATGAACTCAACGCACTGCTGGACTTGGACGGGGAAGAAGAGACGGTTCTCTATATGATTACGGTAGGTAAGCTGGGGCAGTGAAACAGGAAGGTGTCGCGAGTAGACTCTTAGCGGTAGGATAACAGACTATTGAACAGCGAGGCGAGCGAGACCTGCGAGACAAGGTTTGCTGAACAGGTTCTATGCTCGAGCTCTCGTCCGGCCTTACGAACCCGTCGGGTTAGCGCTTTGGTCGTTCATTAGAACCAACAACCTAGAGGGCTATCAGCCAAAAACAGGATCTGTCTGGAACCGTTTAGCCATGCGGTACTTGGTGCAGGTCAGTTTTCCCCTGACGTAGCGGGCCCGCACTTTCTTGCGGCAGCGCACCCCGTGAGAGACCAACGTCACATATTTGCAGGTTTTGCACAGTTCCCAGACCTTCACAATCGGCATTGGCTTTTCCTTTCACCCGCCTTCGACCATCTTTTGCGGTGAAAGCCGCAGAAGGGCTTTTGATTTCAATCCTCACAGAGATAAGATTCAAACTAGAAGGATGCAAAAATCGTGCATAGATTGGCGAGACGGGAGGTCGGGCGAGACGTGCATATCATATAAATCCCAATGCCTTTCTCACCGGGAACACTTCAGATGGTAGAGCAGTTACTCGGCCAAAACCTCTATAATTGGGGGGATGAGAGCGGTGGCGAGGTCGGTGCGGGAACCACCTCCTAAAACCACTTCAAGGCGGCCTCCGGCCACCTCATCTGCGATCCGTCTCATAAAGTGTGCAATGTCAAGATAGCAGCGCTTGCTGAGCCCCAGACTGCCATAATCGCCTCGGTGGGTATCGAAACCAAAGTACCAGAAGATCAGGTCCGGTTTGAAGTCGGAGACACGTGGACCGAATTCGGTGACTACCTTATTGGCATAGACCTCATCCGCATTCTGATTCGCTCTGCCCCAAGATCCCCAGAGACCCCCGGGCGAGGAAACGTCCACCTTGGTGCCATCGACCGAACAAGTTTCCATGCTGCAAAAGCAGACGTGAAGCACGTCAGGGTCATTCTTGAGCAGGTCGCGAGTGCCGTCGCCGTGGTGGGCATCTGTGTCTAAGATGGCGAAACGCTTAACATTGTGGACCTCACGCAAGTAGGTGATAGTGAGCACTACATCATTGAAGCAGCAGAAGCCGCCAAAATAGTCTCTTCCTGAATGATGGCCGCCTGCACCGATTAGGGCAAAGCCATTGTAAATTTCCCCGGTACAGATCTTTTCCCCAGCCAGAACCACACCGCCCGCAGAGTGCCAAGCAGTGGAGCAAAGGGGATCGGACTCCACACCCCGGATAAGCTCCGGAGTGTGTACTTTTAGGATCCACTTTTCCTCGATGGGTGGAGACTCGTAAAGAACCACATTTTCGCGGGCTAACAGGTGCTCAATCGCCCCAGGGAAATCCTCCAGTCGGGCTCCACGAGTCAGGTAACTCCTACGGCTAAAGCTGGGATGATAAAATACACCGGTCATTTTCATAAGATCTCCTCGGTACAGGTTTGCAGCATTAGCCTCAAGAGTGCCTTCTGCTATCGGCTTCCCTGCGAGAGCGTCTCCGCTGCGGACGTGGTAGGGGGCGCTGCCAGCGGTGCAAGGCAGACCGGTGTTGTTTTGTGGCCAAACAGTGTATCTCAAGAAGATTCAACGCATCAGAAAAAATCGGGCTGCGACGGAGGCTCCGACGCCTCTTTCTTCGGTGCACGCCGAGCATGTGGCGCAGGGCCAGGTGCAGGAGATAGACCTGGGTGCGCACGGCCCGGGGGGTGGCAAGCGGTTTGAGGTTCTCCTCGAGGTAATGCTGCAGCCATTTGCCAACATCTTCACCGGGATGCAGGGTCTTGAAAGATGCCATAACCGGGGCGGCGGTCAGCGTGGCCAGAAGTAAAGAATCGGTGAACTCTGCTCCTTTGGTGCGAAGATCATCAAGGGCGTCTAGGTGCTGCACTATGGGATCTCTAAAGTCGGATCCGCCTTCAAGGCAAGATAGTCGGAATTCCTCCAGTCTGGGAAACAGGAACCGCAAAATTCTCGCACGGGCCAACAGTTCAAAACCCCTGGAACTGCCTTCGCGCCGAAGGGTTTTCATGATTTCTTCGCGAATTCGCGATACCGCGCATTCCATGATATGGTGGCACTGGCGCTTCATTGCTTTCCAGGTAGATTCTTCCACCCGGAAACCAAGAGCTGCTGCCAGACGGATGCCGCGCAAAATACGAATAGGGTCTTCCTGAAAGCGGACGTCGGGATCGCCGATGCAACGGATGAGGCGGGAGTCAAGATCCATCCTGCCGTCCACGTAGTCAATGATGCTGAAGTCAGCTACATTGTAATAAAGCGCGTTTACGGTGAAGTCGCGCCGAAAGGCATCCTCGGCCGGAGAACCAAAGGTGTTGTCGCGTTTTATCAACAGGCTGTCGTGGTCTTCTCCTTCTTCTTCCTCCTCCCCCTTCTTGCGAAAGGTTGAGACCTCGATGATCTTGCCACCCTTGAACAAGATGTGCGCGATGCGGAAACGACGACCTATGAGTCGACAGTTTCCAAAAACTTCTTTCAGCCTTTTGGGTTCAGCATCAGTGGCAACGTCGTAATCGTCTGTTGTGCGTCCCAACAGAAGATCACGGACTCCTCCGCCACAAAGATATGCGAGGTGCCCAGTTCGGTGAAGGCGGTAGAGGACCTTGAGAACCTCCTGGCTCATTTGTTTTCGAGAAACCGTGTGCTGGTTGCGACTGATAACCGTTGGCTGCATAGATGTTGACTCGACATTGCAAGGGATATGTTTTGTATAATTAAATTCTCGGGGAAAATCAAGGAAACAGGGGTGAGGAGCGAGAGATCTGCAAAATCACCTTTTTCGCTGGATTGGACCGGTCTCGGCGTGATTCAACAGGGCCAGTCACTGAGAATAGACCGGAGCAATGACTCGCCCTGTTTCCGTGGTCTCAATACACGGTTCAACCACCAAAATATTGAGGAGAATCTGTCTTTCCATGTCGTCTTTGACAAATCCGTCACAAAAAGTTAGCATTCAGCACTCAAACAACTGTTTTTAGCCCCAGTGCCAGGGTCTGGTCTGATTACAGTCCCGGAAACCTGGTCCCTTGGGCCAGGCCAGAGTTAAATGGCTTTGCCGGTAAAGATAGCGAGCTGCTTTGGAGTAGTGGAGTATTGGAGTGTTGGAAAAAGCATAAGCTCTAGTTTCAACTTCAATAAGTCCTTATCATGACTCCACCACTCCATTACTCCAACAGACTCTCGCATCAAGGAAAGACCCTAAGAGCCCCCTCGAGGGGCAGCTCAAAGCCAGGTCATCCGGGCCTGGATTCTTTACTCTGCCCATCTCACTTGGGAGATAAGATGCAGAGTCAGTATTTCCGAAAAGAAATAGCAATTTTCGTGGTTCTTGTATCCGTTCTATGCTCCTCTCCGGCGGTTGTCCGCGCATGGGACCAACTGGACGAGGGTCTCTGGTTCGGCAGATTCAGTTGGCCAGATGAACTCAGAGATGAAGACTCCAAAGTCCAGGTTATTAAGATTGATCCTAAAGTGTATGATTTGAGGCTGTTATCGACAAGCGAACACAATACTGGGCCTATAACTGCCGAGGAGTGGGCCGACAAGTTTGACCTCGTTGCCGTAATCAACTCGAGCATGTATCAGGTGAACCGCATCACCAGTACAGGTTATATGAGGAACTTTGCCCATTTAAACAATCCAAAGATTAACCCGAGATTTGGAGCTTTTCTGGTTTTTAATCCGGTTGATGTTTCGCTGCCACGGGTGCAAATTATTGATAAAAACTATCAGGGCTGGACAAAACTCATTCATAAATACAATACTGTAATTCAAAACTACAGGATGATAAGCGTCAAGCAGGAGAACCTTTGGCCACAGACAGATAGACGGCATAATATAGCATGTGTTGGGATCGATAATGATGGAAATGTTTTATTCATTCACAGTATACAATCATATTCAGTACATGATTTAAATCAAGTTCTCTTGAAAATTCCGATAAATATATATAACGCTATGTTTGTAGAGGGTGGTTCAGAAGCATTTATTTATGTCAATACAAGAAAATTATCGAATAAAATGCTAGGAGCCGATAATAATTGGCCTAGGTATGATCTCAGCCACGAATTACCACCCATACCGAACGTTCTAGGAATCATTAGAAGGCAAAAAATAACCGAGAGAGTTCTTCCTTAGCAATCTGCTGATTCACCTACATTGTCGTGGAGCAACCCATTATGCCTGTTGACATGTTCACCTCTTTCAGATGGCATGATGTGCTGGATGTCCTGGTCATCAGCTTTATCCTGCACAGGCTCATGCTTCTCTTGCGCGGAACCGCGGCCCTTCAGATCGTCTTGGGGCTTCTTGTCCTCTGGGTCATACAGGGCATTGCGGAGGCTGCCGGGCTGGTGCTTACCAGCTGGTTTTTTCAAGGTGTTGGAGCGGTTGCCGTACTGGTTGTCGTGGTTGTCTACAGAAACGAAATCCGTGAGGTTTTGAGACAGACCAATCCGATTCGTTTTTTCTTTGGTCGCCCCCAGGAAATTCCCAGGCTAAATGTCAACATGATCGTGCAAGCCGCCTTCCAGTTGGCCAAGAGCAGAACGGGGGCCCTGATCGTATTGGAGAAGGGCGACAAACTGGAGCCCTATGTGCGCGAAGGATTCGCACTGGACGCCAGATTCAATGCGCAGATGATCGAGACCATCTTTGCCAAGCACAGCCCCATGCATGATGGGGCGGTAATCATACATGCCAGCCGGATTGCACGTGTCGGAACCTTTTTGCCACTGACAGAAAAAGAGGGCTTGCCGCAACACTACGGCACAAGGCATCGAGCGGCTATCGGCCTCAGCGAGGTAAGCGATGCAGCCGTGTTGGTGGTCTCAGAGGAGCGAGGCGAGGTTTCGCTGGTTTACCGGGGCCACGTGCAGATCATGGGTGCGTCACAACAACTCAAAGAGGCATTGGATGATCTACTCCTCGGTGCTGATCCCGAGATGAGGCGCCGGAGCCGTCGTCAGTGGTGGTTGGCGTACACTGGCGGTTTTCTGCTGACCTTTTTGTTGGTTTCCATCGTCTGGGGGATCTATTCGGGAAGACACCTGTCTCTCATCAATGTTTCAACTCCGATCGATTTTCGCAACATACCAGAAAACCTGGTATTTATGAAAGCATCAGCCGAGAGAGTGGAAGTGCAAATTACCGGCAAACGTCGGCTGGTCAGCTCCCTGACGCCCGAGCAGGTCCAAGCTTTCTTGGATCTCAAGGGGATCACGTTCGGTGTGCACCCATTGGTGCTCAACCAAGACAACATTGAACTTCCTTTAGGTTTGGAGGTGGTGCGACTTACGCCCTCTACGGTCAGAGTGGAGATGGAGCAGCGGGTTGAAAAGCGAGTGGAAGTGAAACCTGAGCTGGTGGGTTCTTTGCCTGCTGGATACCAGATAGACCAGGTGAGCGTTACCCCTGAGTCGGTAAAGGTCAGCGGAGCATTGTCGATAGTGGGGGCAACCAGCAGCCTGTCTACCGAACCCATTGACCTTGGTGAGATCGAGCCCATAGATGGAGTGAAGACGGTTGAAACCTCCCTGGTACTCTCTTCCGCGTCACTAAGACTACTGCCGGGGCAGAGTCGACAGGTCCGGGTAAGTATGGAGCTGCGTCCGCAGAAGACTGCCTCTGATGAGCCCAAAACCACGGAAACTCGCTATCACCTGGTGCGCAGCGGTGAGACTCTGTGGGGTATCAGTCGTCGATATGGAGTGACAGTGGAAGAGCTGCGGCGTCTCAACCAACTCAAACCTGGCGAGGTCATCTATCCGGATCAGAAGATCTCACTGGGCCCCAAGCAGTAGGCATCAAAGACAAAAACGCGGAATTCGGAGCGCGGGACTCGGAATGTTCTCACAAATCCAACCTGTGTGACTTGTGTCTTGCTTGTTGCCATTCCGCCTTCCCCATTCCCCGTTCCAAGTTGTCGTGCATAGTCCCCAGTGCTCAGTAGATCCTAAGTGGTCCAATTCATAAATACGGTGACGTATCGAGGACGCCAAACCGTCTGACCAGCAAGGCGCGAGGAGGGCGAATGCCGGGAGTATTTAACCGACGAGCAACGCTGCTGGGCGGAATGCATTGGCGGCCGAATACCAGCGTATTTATGAATTGGACCACTAAGCCTCCTCCATGGTCTTGATGAAACTATCGGCCTCGGCGATCGAGGCTTCCATTTCCTTGATGAGTGACTCAATATCTGCCTCAACGGAAACCAGTTCGTCGCGCAAGGATGCGATGGCCTGAGCGTTGAGGTTGTGTTTGAGATAGAGAACCTGGTCCTGGAATGCCGCAAGCACCGGATCCATTTTCGCTTCAGCACGTTTCATGGCACTGATCAGTTGTGCGTAATGCTGGCGCGTTTGCGTCAATTTGCGCTGGCTGGCGCGGCGCAGGTTGCTGTTGGTGTACTGCTGCAATTCGGATTCCCATTCGTTGAACAGTGCCTCGGCCACATTTTCCACTGAAGAGATACGATTCCGCACCGCATTCGCTTGGGATTCGCATTCCTTGAATTCAGCATTGAGCGTTTCATACTTTTTTTCCAGCTCACCGCCACGAAAGTTCACGACACCGCTGAACTCTTCCAAGGCCGATTGAAACTGCTCTTTGGCGTCTTCCTGCACATCACGAGCATCTTGAACACGATCCACCAGTATTTCTCGTTTTTGGTAGCCAAACTTCTCCATCGTCTGGTAATACATGCTCTGGCAACCGATCGCAAGGAGTAGGACCGCAATCAACTGCGGGGCCACCAAGGCCGCAAAGGTTGCAGATCGAGGGACATCTACTCTTGGCGGTGATTCATTCAAACAACAGCGAAAAGATGAAGTTGACATTGTCCTGAATCCTATCCATGGATCCGATTCTGCTCTTCCAGAGACTCCCATCCAAGCAAATTCCGGAACAACCCAAGTTATTGGGCTGGAACACCGGAGATTGGCAGGAATGAGATCACCATTCGGTTTTTCTCCAAGATAATCTGATAAGGTAGCTCTCTTTCAGGGCCGATAAACAGTTCGGAGGCAAGGTCAAAGACCACTCGCACCCTGTCAGGGTGTTGACCGACCCTAACCTTTCGAACCCAAGGTCCGCTGAGGGTTAGGTCATCTTTGACCTCAGTAGATTTGACACCGAGCAGATCCACTACCAGTCTGGGCGGATTAGACAGCAAGGAGACATCGTAATTGTCAAACCTGCCGTCGCCAATGATGTGGACATCGAGGTCTTCATCCAAAGCCATGGGCTCAATGGTGATAATCTTGCTGGCAACAGGGAGATTTTTCCTTGCGGGTGGCGGGGAGGGACGTGTCTGTCCTTCTGCCAGGGCCCAGGTAGCGGTGGTTTCCTGCGTTGCTTTGGATTTAGGCAGGGGGTCTTCAGCCTCTGTGGCGCCAACCTGCTCAGCTGAAGCTGGCTCGACCTTGGGAGTGGGAGCGGCTTTGTCGAAGGTCACCCAGATTTTTTCCTTCAACCGGCTAAATTGGTAAGAGGTGTCTCGTTTCAGCCCGATCTCCACCCGGGTCAAAGGCTGAGGCTCATGCACGACTGTTGCGCTCTTGACCGTGCCGATGATTTCATTTTCTCTAATGGGTGATGTGAGCACGGTCTTGCTCAAGGTATTGGGCAGATCCACCACCAGCCTACGAGGATCGCTGGCCTCGATGGTTGTGTAAGAGACGGATTCAGAAACGATGAGCACAACGTGCCATTGACCATTCTGGTGAAGCACCCAGACATCCCTGAGAACGTGAGGGTCGGTGGCGGCACCTGGGGCAGCATGACCGCTAGCACACAAAAGCCACACCCAGAGAAAGATCCAGCCGTGCTTCAAAAGGAATCGAGCTTGCCTCATTAGCCTTCTTTCGCGAAAGGGGTGCGGTTCGCTCAGCAATATCAGCCCGCCCCTTCCGATTCAAGGGGGAAGCTCCAAAGCAGAACCATGCCTGGTAATTTTGCACGAGCGCTTCAAAGGTGTCAAGGCTGACGGTCAGCCACCATCGTGAAAGACAAACCGCTGGAAGTGCCGAGGGACATCGTCGATGCCCTCCTCCTACCCCTGCAGTTCGGCAAAATCTAGGTAATCAGCCTGAATGGTTGGGTGCGTGGAAAATCACTTGACAACCAAGAATGCCTAGGTTAGTAAAGAGGCTCCCATCCCAATCGGGTGAAAAATCAGTAAGGGGGCGTAGTTCAGTTTGGTTAGAACGCCGGCCTGTCACGCCGGAGGTCGCGAGTTCGAGTCTCGTCGCTCCCGCCAATTATATCAAGGACTTATGGATTTCCGTAAGTCCTTTTTTATATCTAGCCCATCGTTCAGCCCATCAGTCCAATCGGCTTAACGGTCGGTTGGGGTTTTTCTTGCATTACCTAAAAGTTTTGTGTCAGTTTGGAATATAGCCAAAGTTTAGATTAAGGGATGAAAGATGAACGAATATCGTAACCCATTGAATTAGCATATAATCACAAATAGTAATTTTTCCTAGGCACTAAAAAGTTACTAATTTTAGTGGGCTGTTCAATGCATGGCGTTGGTCGCTAGACCGGTTGATCAGGGCTTTTCGTCCTAGGATGGCCAATACGCCATTCACTCGATTTTCCTTATGGCCTTTAACGAAGGAGGGCGCGAGTTCGAGTCTCCTCGTCCCGACCAGTAAAATAAAGGACTTAGAGTTTTATCTAAGTCCTTCTTCTTTGACGATTGAATTATCCCCATCATCTAATATTAACGAGGGGCATAGCCAATGTTGATTTTCTCTTGGGTTCGACTCCCGCCGCCTCCACCATTTATATTTAATAAATACAGTAAGTGAATTTTATAAATTCAGTCAGTAAACAGTCAGTAAATTGTCTGTTATTAGGGACATCCTTGACTAATTTGACTTATTGTTGTCTGCCCGAGAAAGAGTTTTGGCAATTGCCGAGGGAGACACACCCAGACGACGGCCTGTTTCAGTCAGCGAACACCCCCACTCTTCAACAAGTTTCTTCGCAAGTTGAGATCTGACCGCAGAGACCTTCTGGCGCCGACTCCCTGACTTTAGCGCCTCAACACTGACCTTTTCCTTCTTGCAGATTCTCTGAATATATGAAGCAGCGCCTCTGCTGCGCTCATAGACGGAGAACTGCTCTTTTCTTCTCTGGTCTGCTTGTTCGATCAGTTGCTCGACAAATTCACCACTGCCCAAAATCCGCTCATCTGACTTCTCACGCACGCCAAGCCGTCGCATTGCCTTTACCGCTGACCAGCCCCCCTGAGATCTGATCAGACCGCCTCCTACCAGATCAGGACGCCTGCCCTGATCAACGATGCGCATGGTTGGTCGTCAACGCCCAGGCATAAATACGTGTTCCGCTTTCCAGGGCGATAGTTCCCAAGCGAGAGACAGAATCTTGCCTGTCTTGATTGTCACTGACTATCTTCCCTCTCTCGATGCCCCGGACAATCACGTGATGCAAGGTTCCCGGTGCATCCAGTCTGGCTTGTCTTGGCATGGTTCATCCCCTGGCAAGATTACTGCTGCACCCTTGTCATATGTACAATTAGTCAAGGACGTCCCTATTATCCCCCTATTATCCCCGCTCAGCGAGCACTACCCCGTGCGCCGAAGGCGGACTGCGGGGTTAGCGAGCGAATTACAACAGATTAGACATCTTCCTTACATTTCGAAGATCCCTGTCCGCCTCAGGCGGACTGCTAGGGTCTTCAATATGCTCCTTTGTGGAGCAGCTTGCCCTGACCGGACCCGTGGTCTTCTCTGCCAGCCAAGCAAATTCCGGAAGAAACCTTTTTTGCGATTTGATCGCTTGCCGATTAAACTTCTACCTTCAAATACCCAGCAGAAGCCGTGCGATGGTGAAGTAGATGAACAGACCAGTAATGTCCACAATAGTCGTCAATGCTGGGCTTGCAACTACGGCAGGGTCCAGTCTCAACCGTGCTGCCCCGAGCGGCAGCAGAGCGCCGATAAGGGTGGAGGTGACAACCTGCATTCCCAAGGCTATCCCAACTGCCGTACCCAATGCTAGAAGAGAATAGCCCTCTGGCATCTTCGCGTTTCCAGCAAACAGGAACACCCTCCAGAAAGCCAGCGTAGCCAGAAGCAAACCCAAGGGAAGAGCGACAAAGAATTCTTTGAGCAATACGCGCGGCAGGTCCGACGGTGTGATTTCCTTCATGGCGAGGGCGCGCACGACCAGAGTAGCCGATTGACTCCCCGTATTGCCGCCAGTATCGGCAAGCATCGGCATGAAAGTGGCGAGGATGGTAAACTGTAGGAGAAGCCCTTCGAAACTTTGCACGATGAATCCTGAAACGAGGCCAAGGAAAGCCAGGATGACGATCCACACACACCGGTTCTTAAAATGCCCCCACGACGAGGTTTGCATATACACTTCCGCCTCGTGCCCGCCACCGATGGCCATGAATTTCTCCATGTCTTCGGTATGCTCCTGGTGGATAATGTCGATGGCATCATCGTAAGTGACGATCCCTACGAGCACCCCCTGGCCATTAATGACCGGCAAGGCAAGGAGATCGTAGTTGGCAATCTTTTGCGCCGTCTCTTCCTGATCATCGTCCACATGAGCATAGATGATTTCCCGATGCATAATTCTGTCAACACGCAGGACCGGGTTGGCGATTATGAGGTCCTTGAGTGAGACGAAACCAAGCAGCTTGCGGTCAGTGGAAACCACATAGGTATAATAGATCGTTTCCTTGTCGGGAGCTTCGCGTCTCAGCTTCTGGATAGCTTCTTCCACGGTAAGGTTTGGAGAGAGCGTCGTATAATCCGAGGTCATCACCGCTCCGGTAGTGCCTTCCCGGTACGACGCCAGTTTGCGAATATCTTCCCGCTCTGCCTGCGCCAGACCGGGAAGCAGTACTTCCCTCTTTTCTGGGGGAAGCTCCTGAAGGAGGTCAGCCCTCTCGTCGGGGGACATGTGAGAGATTATTTGGGCGAACACTCTCCGTCTAAGCAGCGCCACTAGCTCGAGCTGCAGTTCCTCGGGGAGATAACCGAAAATTTCGGCACTTCTTCTCGGTTCAAGCATGGCGACGACTAGGGCCGCTTCGCTGGGGTCAAGTTCAGCGACAACTTCTGCAATCAAGCCTGGATGGCCGCTGGAGCAGAGAGCGCGGAGCGAGTCGTGCTCGTTTTCAGAAAGAAGCCTTTGCAGATCGGAAACAACAAAGGGGGTTTTCATGGCTCACCTCCGTCGGCCTCTCATGGAATGAGAGGGCCGGAGGTGAACCCGTAAACCCTAAATCGGGGGATTGAGGGGAGGGTTCACCGGACGGATGGCCAACTCATACCATATAGGCAGTACTTCTCGATACGCTGTAAAGGGTGACAACCGCCGGTTTATGTCACTACTACTGGGACTATCAGGATCACTCATCTAACTTATTCCTCAACTGTTTCTTACAATATTTGGAGCGCGCCTTTTATAGATCTGACTGGATATAAAGTCAACTCTTTTGTCATCTGCTGCTGACATCTTTCGCCTCACTTTGCTAATAGAAGTCTAAGGCACGAACTGGACAGTGATCTGAACTTCGCTGGGGGAAAAAGTAAGGGCTATGCTTCAAGCCTCATTCTTATCTCGATATACCAGCACCGGTCTGGTCGTTAAGCGGACCAGGTTGAGGGCCTCGTCGCTTATGACTTTCAAATACTTAGGTCGTTTATGTCCGTAAGCGCTCAGCACCAGCAGGTCATATCTTTCCACTGCCACCGCTTTAAGGAG
>Ga0209536_100005534_pt1 | contig 19577 bp, 20 predicted proteins | sample DeeMarSeWOR28_12_FD_187461 | JGI IMG/M metagenome (GOLD analysis project Ga0209536, IMG submission 187461) | Marine sediment microbial communities from White Oak River estuary, North Carolina - WOR-2-8_12 (SPAdes) (version 2) | ecosystem: Environmental > Aquatic > Marine > Intertidal zone >...
TTTTTGCCGGGAGCGGCATGGCCGCGTCCCTTCTGAAGGTCGCAGTGGTTGATCTGCAGGGCGCACTGAACGCAACGTCCGAAGGGCTTGCTGCCAAGGAGACACTCCGGAAAAAGCACATGGTGAAACAGGAGCAGGTCGACAAGATGAGAGCTGAACTCGATACAATGGGAGAGAAGATAAAAAGCCCGGTTATCAGCGAAGAGGCTCAAACGGAGCTGAAAGAAAAATACCGTGTGAAACAGAGTCAGCTCATCGAATACGTTACAAAGGCCAAGGAGGAAGAGGATCGCGAAAATCAGCAGCTCTCGGCAAGGATCCTGGAAGGCCTCATCAAGATCGCCCGGGAAATAGGCAAGAATGAAAGCTACTCCATCGTTCTTGAGAAGAGCGGAAGCGGGGTCGTGTATTTCGAGGAGAGCATGGATATCACTGACAGGGTGGTGAAGATCTACAATGAACGTTACCAGGAGGGGGAAAGGCAGTGAAAGGGATCACGCTCGGAGATCTGGCGGGAAAGCTCGGTGGTGCCCTGGAGGGCGATCCCGAAGTTACGGTGTCCGGTGTAGCGCCCCTTGACAAAGCAGGTCGGGACCAGGTCTCCTTTCTTGCAGACGAAAAATACCTGGCCTTGATGGAGACGTCTTCTGCCGGCGGGGTCATCGTTTCCAGAAAGACCCGGAGCGGAGGTCTGAACCTCATCCGCGTTGATAACCCCTACCTCGGTTTTGCCATGGCCATGGAGCTGTTTTACGCGGAGCCTTACAAGGCGGCGGGGATCAGCGATGATTCTTTTATCCACCAAGAGTCCCGGATAGGGAAGAATCCCAGTATCCATCCCTTTGCCGTTGTCTGCCAGGACGCGAGGATCGGTGACAGGGTCACTTTGATGCCGGGAGCCTATGTCGGTCCCGGAGTCATCATCGGTGACGACACGACCATCCATCCCAACGTTGTTCTGGAAAAAGGTGTCTCCGTCGGCAATAACGTTATAATCCATGCCGGGACGGTCGTGGGCAGCGACGGGTTCGGTTATGCTGCCGAGGGCGGGTGCCACAGGAAGATCGTGCATAAAGGGACCGTGAGGATCGAGGATGAGGTTGAGATCGGCGCGGGGTGCACCATCGACAGGGCGGTCTTCGGGGAAACGGTGATCGGCCGGGGGAGTAAACTGGATAACCTGGTCCATGTTGCGCACAATGCCGTTACAGGGCGCAATTGCCTCCTCACAGGACAGACAGGATTAGCCGGCAGTGCCGTCCTGGGGGACAATGTCGTCATGGCAGGACAATCCGGAGTGAGCGGGCACCTGAAAATCGGTGACGGCACCGTCATCATGGCCAGAACCGGAGTTACCAAGAATGCTCCACCGGGAGCCAGGCTTGCCGGCTTTCCGGCCACCGATGCCGCTGTCTGGAAAAGAGCATCCGCCGTCTTTAACAAGCTCGACGAACTGAGGAAAAAAGTAAGCAGGTTGGAAAAGGAGCTGTCTAAAATTCATCAAGGGAGTGCAGAGGAGGAAGACCGATAATGGACATAGCGCAGATAATGAAGATCTTGCCGCACCGGTATCCATTTCTGCTCGTGGACCGCATCATTGAACTGGAACCTGGAGAGAGGGTCGTTGGCATAAAGAATGTGACCATCAATGAACAGTTTTTCATAGGGCATTTCCCGGGGCATCCAGTGATGCCCGGTGTCCTCATCCTGGAATCCATGGCGCAGGTGGCCGGAGTCCTGGCTTTTGCCAGTACCGGGACGCTGGATGAGATCGAACAGAACATGGAAGACAAGGTGATCTATTTCATGTCTGTTGACAAACTGAAATTCCGGCGCCCGGTTGTTCCCGGAGATCAGTTGCGACTGGAGGTAAAGCTGACGCGGATGCGCGGGAACATCGCCAGCCTGGAGGGGAAGGCTTACGTGGATGACGTTCTGGTTGCTGAGGCCGAGATGAAGGCCATCCTGGTAGACAGGGAAACGGAAAGGGATTAAATGCCTGGGGCTAAGGAAACGAGGATCGATCCTCGGGCCGTTGTAAGCCATGGGGCGGAACTTGATGTGGGTGTCGAGGTGGGACCTTTTTCGGTCATCGGAAGGGATGTTCGCATCGGTGCCGGCACGATCATAGGACCCCATGCTGTTGTAGAGGGCAGAACCACCATCGGTTCGGGGAACAGGATTTTCCAGTTCGCATCTGTGGGAGCCATTCCGCAGGACCTTAAATACGCCGGCGAGGACAGCGAACTGGTCATCGGGAACAGGAACCAGATCCGGGAATGCGCTACCATACACCGCGGGACTCAGGGCGGGGGCATGGTGACCTGCATCGGAGACGATGGTCTTTTCATGGCCTATTCCCATGTGGCTCACGATTGCCGCATCGGCAACCGTGTCATTCTCGGTAATGCCTCAACTCTTGCAGGCCACGTCACCATTGACGACGGGGCCATCCTGAGCGGACTGACCGGTGTCCATCAGTTCTGCAGGTTGGGTCAACTTTCCTATATCGGAGCGGCCTCGGTTGTCGTAAAAGATGTGCCGCCTTTTACCACCGTTCAGGGCGACAGGGCAAAGCTGGTGGGACTTAACCTGGAGGGACTAAAGCGTAAGGGGCTCACAGCTGATCAGATCGCCAACCTGAAAAAGGTATACCGTTTGCTGTTCAGAAGCGGCCTGGTCCTGGAAAAAGCCGTTGACAAGGTAAGGACTGAAATTTCCGACGACCCCAATGTCGAGATCCTCATCGAGTTTATTCTGAAGGCAGAAAGGGGAGTCACCAGGTGACTGGTTCGGGCGACCGGATCGGCATTATCGCCGGCTCGGGCCATCTGCCTATTCATATCGCTCACTCCCTGTCAGAGGCGGGTTTAAACATATATGTCGCCGCTCTTCGCGATGCAGCCGATCCAGGAATTGAAAAACACGGGTGGGATACCGGCTGGTTCGAATTGTATTCTCTCAAAGGGCTTCTGGATGGGCTTAGACTGGCCGGCGTCAGGAAGGTTGTCCTGGCCGGGAAGGTCAGCCACGATGAGATCTTCGGTACGACCGGGTTTGACGCCCTTCTGATCGGTTTTCTGCATGGTCTTCAGGACCATCGTCCGTCCACGATCCTTGGGGGTCTGGTCGATCTGCTGGCTGATAGCGGTTTCACGGTTATTCCCCTTACAGAAGCGGCTCCGGGTCTGCTTCCAGCCGCCGGGCATCTTGCCGGGCCGCTGATCGAACACAAACAGCTTCCTGACCTGGATTTCGGGTGGCGCATGGCGAGGGGAGTGGCAGATCTTGATATCGGCCAGTCGGTCGTTGTTAAAGGTCGCGCCGTTGTGGCGGTAGAGGCGATGGAGGGAACGGACCAGGCAATTGAAAGGGCAGGGAAAATTTCGAAGGGCGGACTGACCCTGGTTAAACTGGCAGCAAGCCATCATGACTTCAGGTTCGATGCTCCCACTGTCGGGCCTGATACCATTTCGCGTCTGGCCGAAGCCGGCGGAAACGTCCTTGCCGTAGAGGCAGGGCGGTGCCTGGTTCTGGACCTGGACAGGATATCCGCTTTGTGTGACGAAGCCGGGGTGGCCCTGGTCGCCTGCAGGGAATCCGAAGACGGGGGTGTTCATTGGCCCGAAGCCTGATGATCGTGGCCGGAGAGGTATCAGGCGACATGTACGGCGGCCGGCTGGCAAGGGCTCTGCTGGAATCGTCACCTGGGGCCAGGTTGAGCGGCATCGGCGGGGAAAAAATGGCTGAAGCCGGTGTGGATCTGAAGGTGAATATCAATGATCTTTCCGTCATGGGTTTGTGGGAGGTCATGCGCGATATCGTCCGTTTGCGAAGGATCCTCAACCAGGCCAGGGAAACGCTGCGCCGGACGAAACCAGACGGCCTGATCCTCATCGATTTTTACAGGTTCAATATCGAGCTTGCCAAGGAGGCCAAACGCTGCGGTATCCCGGTGGTTTACTATGTGGCTCCAAAGTTGTGGGTGTGGGGTAAAGGCCGCATCAGACAGCTGCGTAAATACGTGGACCACATTCTCGCCATATTCCCTTTTGAGGAGGAATTTTATCGTACCCGGGGGATGCCGGTTTCCTATGTCGGAAACCCTCTCACCGAGATCATTGGAGATCCGACGGGTGCGGATTCCTTCCCTATCCTGACAAAGAAAGATGGAGAAACGGTGATCAGTCTTCTGCCAGGCAGCAGGACTTCAGAGGTCCGCCAACTGCTTCCGCACTTCCTCGGGGCATGCCACTTGATATCGCGCGAGCTTGATGGAAAGCTGAAGTTCTATCTCCCACTGACCCAGACCATTTCGCGTGCCCTTGTGGAGGACATGCTCAGTCAGGCCGGAATCGAAGTGACGGTCACTGCGGGCCGGTCCAGGGAGGTCCTGGGCATCTCTGATTTCTCCCTTGTCGCATCGGGAACGGCCACCCTGGAGGCATTCCTCCTGGGGGTCCCACAGGTCGTGGCGTACAGGACGTCCTGGCTGACCTATTTCCTCGGAAAGCGGATCGTAAAGGTTAACCGATTCAGTTTGCCCAATCTGCTTGCCGGCAGGGACGTGGTTGAGGAACTGCTCCAGGAGGAGGTTATTCCGGAAAGGCTGGCCAGGGCCGCTTTGAAGTTCCTCGAAGACGGCGGCACGGCAAGGGAAGAGTATCTGCGTGCGGGACAGGAGGTGTTTCGAACCCTGAAAGGCGGGCAGGCATCCCTGCTGGCGGCGCGGAAAACACTTGAGACCATTTCCGGGGGAACAGGATGAAGAACTCCCTGCGCCTGTATCTCAGGCTTCTGAGCTATGTGCGTCCCTATACCGGGAAAATGGTCATTTCGACCTTTGCCATGATGGGTGTGGCTGCCATGACGGCCCTGTCAGCGCTCATAATCAAGAACGTCCTGGATGACGTGTTCATTGCCGGCGACCGCCGGCTGCTGGTGCTGATCCCGCTTGTTATCATCCTCATTTATGTGCTCAAGGGAATATTCAGATACGTCAGGACCTATGTAATGAGCTGGGCCGGCCTCAGGATGGTCCAGGACATCAGGAACGAGCTGTACGAGCACATGCACCGCATGTCCATGTCCTTCTTTACCGAAACACCAACCGGAGTGCTCATGTCCCGCGTCACCTACGATGTGAATATGATGCAGATGGCCATAACCGAGGCTCTGGTGGGAGCGTTCAGGGATGTCTTCACGATCCTGGGCCTTGCGGGCGTCGTTTTTTACAGGAACGCCCACCTCGGGCTCATTGCCCTGGTCGGGTTCCCGCTGACGTTTTTTCCTCTCGTCAGGTTCGGAAAGCGCATGAAGAGGGCGAGCAAACGCAGTCAGCAGCAGATGGGAAACCTGAACAAGTTGATGCAGGAAAGGATCTCCGGAGCCGGGCTGATAAAAGCCTCCGGCACCGAGGCGGCAGAACTTGAGGAGTTCAAAAGGGAGAATGAAAAGCTCGTCAGATCGTTTCTCAGGATCGAGAGGGTCAAGGCTCTTTCCAATCCCGTAATGGAGCTTATCGGAGCTGTCTCGGTCGCCTTTATCATCTGGATAGGGGGTCTCACCGTCATCAACGGGAAGATGACGGTAGGTGAGTTTTTCTCTTTCCTCGCTGCGCTCATGCTGCTCTACGAGCCGGTGAAACACATCACCTCGGTGAACAATATCATACAGCAGGGGCTGGCCTCGGCCGAGCGTGTATTCGAGATCCTCGATGTTTCCCCGGAGATCGCTGATGCTTCGGACGCTGTGGATATTCCGCGAAGCTCAGGCCACATAAGGTTCGATGGGGTCAGTTTCCGCTATGGCAAGGAGTTTGTCCTAAGGGACATTGACCTGGATATACCCCAGGGGACAAAGCTTGCCATAGTCGGGACAAGCGGAGGCGGGAAGACAACGCTTGTTAATCTCATCCCACGTTTCTACGACGTTACAGAGGGCAGGATCACCATCGACGGCCATGATATCAGGAAGGTTACCCAGAGAAGCCTCAGAGAACAGATCTCCATCGTTAGCCAGGAGGTTGTGCTCTTTAACGACACCATCGTCAGCAACATCTGCTACGGCATGGACAATGTCTCCAGGGCCGATCTGGAAAATGCTCTCGGGGCTGCTTATGCCCTGGATTTTGTTAAATCTCTTTCCGATGGTTACGATACGATCATAGGGGAGCGGGGCGCCCGCCTTTCGGGCGGGCAGAGGCAGAGGATATCCATAGCACGGGCCCTCCTGAAAAACTCGCCAATTCTGATCCTGGATGAGGCGACCAGTTCCCTTGACACGGAATCCGAGCACCTCGTTCAAAAGGCCCTCGAAAACCTTGTGCGCGGTCGAACCACTCTCACCATCGCCCATCGCATTTCGACCGTAAAAGACGCCGATCAGATTATTGTTATCTCACGGGGACGGATCGTTGAATCCGGGCGCCACGAAGACCTTATAAAGCAGGGGGGCGAGTATTCACGCCTGTATTCTCTGCTCGTGGAGGATGGGGAGATTGATGAGTCCCGGAAAGCCGGTGGATAACTCCTTCCGTCAATGGCGGAAAAAGCAGGCCTACAATGTCCTGCCTGTTTTCCCTCTTCTCCTGCGTTTTATGTCCGCCATCGTCGGATTCACCTCCAGGATCAGTTCCTCAGGTGAGGCGCCTGCACTGGCGATGCTCGCTGAAGGCAGACCATTTGTCCTGGCCTTTTTCCATGGGCGCCTGTTCCTTTTGATGCATCACCTCAAGAACTACCCCCTGACGGTGATGGTAGGGATCAGCTATCTCGGCGAGATCCAGGCCCGGACACTCCAGGCTCAGGGTTTCGAGACAGTCCCCGGCTCAAGAAGCAAAGGAGCGGCCAAGGCCCTCACCCGTCTTATCAGAGCGGTGCGAGGCGGCCGCGTGGGGGCTTTCGCCGTGGACGGTCCGAGAGGTCCCTATGGAGAGGTGAAGGGGGGAGTCGTTTATGTGGCCAAAAAGGTGGGCGTTCCCATCATTCCGGTCATGACCTCGGCCAGTCCGTCTCTGGTGTTCCGGTCTAGTTGGGACCGTTTTTTACTGCCACTTCCTTTTTCCAGGGCAGTTGTACGTTTCGGCGATCCCCTACTGCTCGACCGGAACATGGATGAACAGACCATCAGGAACGACTGCGCCAGGTTGGAGGAGATACTGAAAGCGCTGGAGTCAGAGGCCGATGCGGAAGCTGGAAGAACGCAATCGTGAACCCGGCATAGCCGGTCTTGTGCTCCCGTTCCTGGCGCGGTCGATCATCAGGGGGATCACCTCGACGATCCGTATCCGGAAGCTGGGAATGGAGGTCCTCGATTCCCTTGAAGCCCGGGGAAGCAGGGCCGTCCTGGTTTTTTTCCACGGGAGACAGTTCCTCCTTACCGGGGTTATGGTGGGTCGCAGGGTCGGCATCATGTCGAGTCTAAGCAGGGATGGTGAGCTCCAGGCGCGGGTGATGACCGGGCTCGGGTTCAAGGTCGTGCGTGGTTCGGCATCACGAAGCGGCGCCAGGGGGCTCATCGGGATGAAAAAGCTTCTCTCAGAGGGCTATCATGCGACCTTTGCGGTAGACGGCCCCAAGGGGCCCATCCATGAGGTGAAGCCCGGTGCGGTCTACCTTGCAAAAAAAACAGGATTTCCTGTCGTGGGTATGGCCGCTTCAGCGCGTCCCGCACATATTTTCCCCCGTTCCTGGGACAAGTATCTTTTGCCCTGGCCCTTCGGAAAGGGAGCAGTGATCCTCGGTGAACCCATTTATCTGGATGATGACACAAGCGAAAGAGCCATTACCCGGGACAGCCTTGTCCTGAAGGAGGAGCTGCTTAGACTCCAGCAGAGGGCGGATGAAATGACCGGATTGAGAACCTGAGAACGGTGAACAGCGAACGGTGAACAGTGAATGGTGAATGGTATATTGTGATGGTTGCGTTTGGAATGTTGCAGCGATAATCTACAATTGAAATTTAAAGTGGACTCACTTGTGAACAATAAACTGTGATTATCGAGAGCTCGGATTTGAAGTAGATTAACTGTTCACGGTTCACTATTCAAAGTTCGCTTTACTATATTTACTGATTACTGATTTCTGAATTTAGGAGGTTCCCCATGCCCATCGATCAGGAACTACTGGACATCCTGGCTTGCCCCAAATGCAAGGGGGAGGTACAACTGGAAAACGGTGGCAGTTCCCTGGTCTGTCATGCCTGCGGCCTCAGGTACAGGATCGAGGACGATATACCGGTCATGCTCATTGACGAGGCGGAAGAGATCTGAAGGTGTTGCGGTACCGCCTGGAGGAAGTTCTGGCTGATCCGCCGGCCGCTCTGCTGCCTCTCCTGGTCCCCCTCTCCGTCCTTTACAGGGGGGTCTCGGCACTGCACCGTCGTCTTTACACGACTGGTATCATTGCTTCCCGCCACCTACCTAGGCCTGTGGTAAGCGTAGGCAACCTGACGGCCGGAGGTGGAGGTAAGACGCCCCTGACCATGTGGCTGGCTGAACGACTGAAGGCCTCAGGTGTCCGTGTTGCTGTCCTGACCAGGGGTTATGGACGGTTGAATGGGGATCTGAGATTTGTGGAGCCGGGAGATGACTGGCGCATTGTCGGAGACGAGCCGGCCCTCATGGCCGCTAAAATGGCCGGCCTGACAGTGGCTGTGTCGAAAAACCGTTTCAAGGCCGGCTGGGCCGCACTGGAAAAGGGAGAGGTGGACCTGTTTCTCCTGGATGACGGTTTCCAGCACTATGCTCTGAAAAGGGATCTTGATATCGTTGTGGTAGACAACGGTAGACGCTTTGGAAACGGGAGGCTGCTGCCTGCCGGTATCCTCAGGGGGCCTTTGCCACGGCTTGAGGAAGCGGATTTTATTATTGTGACAAGGGCTCCGGTCGCGGATGAGGAATTTGAACACTACCTGAAGAGATACAGCACAGCTCAGGTTCTGTGGGCCGATTATCGCCCGATGGGGTTGTCACCTGTTCCTTTCCTTGAAGGGGCTGCCCCGGTGGACAAGCCTCCCGGAGCATTGGTTGCATTCTGCGGTATAGCCGGTCCGGAAAGTTTCCGTGACACGCTCAGGAGGGCAGGGATCGAGGTGCTGGACCTGGTTGCGTTCCCGGACCACCACCCTTTCAGTGCTGCGGATATCCGAAAGATCATGGAAACGGCCAGACGCCTGAAGGCCGTCGGGTTGGTGACAACCGAAAAGGACGCCATACGCTGGCCTGTCGGCCAGGTGCTCCTGCCCGTGTACTCCCTGTCTGTTCAGCCTGATGTCCAGAGGGAAAATGTTTTACTGGAACGGGTCCTGGACCTGGCCCGGAAGGGAAAGGGCGCTGCATGAAATGAAAGACCTTGTTGAAGGGGCGCTCCTCTGGGTCATGGGCGGTGTTTTCCAATCCCTTCCCCGGCGCGCTAGCCTGTACCTGGGAAAGATGATCGGAAGGTTCGGGTATTGTCTGGCATCGAGGAGAAGAATCCTGGCTATCGCCAACCTGAGGATGTCTCTGGGAGGGGAATTGAAGGAAGAGCAGATCAGGGAGATCGCAAGGGCCTCCTTCGAGTTTCTGGGGATGAATGCGGCCGAGTTCTTCAAGCTGCCCATGCTCAGCAGCACGAACATCGGACGTTACACTTCCGTTGAGGGCGAGGAGAACCTCATCGATGCCCTCGCCATGGATAAGGGAGTCCTCAGCCTCTCGGGTCATATCGGGAACTGGGATATGCTCAGCGCCGGACTGGCGCTTCGTGGGTACCCTGTTTCCCTGATAACAAAGGTGTCCAGGAGCAGGGCTCTGAACCGTATCTGGACGGAATACCGCCGGAAGGCTGGCATAGGTCTCCTCATGGGCCGGGGAACCATGAAGGAGAGTCTCCGTCACCTGAGGAACAAGGGAATCGTCGGTTTCGCAATGGACCAGAACGCCCGACGGAAAGAAGGAGTCTTCGTGCCTTTTTTTGGCCGTGACGCCTGCACCATAACGAGCCTGGCAGTGCTGGCCCGTCGAACGGGGGCTCCGGTCGTCCCCATTTATTCTTACCGAGAAGGAGACATCCACCGGATCGTCATCGAAGAACCCATGCAGCACGATAACCTCGAGGATGCCGACACGGACATCCTCGTAAAGACCAGAGCCTATACGGAATGGATCGAAAAGGTTGTCCGGCGTCATCCCGGACAGTGGACCTGGCTCCACGACAGATGGAAGACGAGGCCGACGGATGAGCTGACTTGATGAAACAAACGGTCAGATGGAAACCGTTAGATGCGGTGACGCGGAGAAGGGGCTACGCGGTGGACAAACATATACAACGGTGTGCTGAGGTTAAAGCGCTATTGTTTTATTCTCCGTGTCTCCGTGTCCCCGTGTCTCCGAGTCGTGATTTCGCACCGACAAAGGAGTTTATGTAAAATGATGGTATCAGGTGCCAGAGGAGGTGCGAAAAAGCGTCCGGCAGTGTTCCTCGATCGTGACGGGACCATCATCGACGATGTCGGTTACCTGGCTGATCCTGCAGACATTACCTTTTACCCCGGTGTACCTGCGGCTTTAAAAAGGCTTCAGGACAGCGGATACCTCCTGGTGGTGATCACCAATCAGTCGGGGATAGGCAGGGGGTTCTTCAAGGAGGAAACGGCTTTGGCGGTCAATCTAGCCATGATGAGGATGCTGCAGAAGGAGGGTGTCTCTCTGGCGGCGGTCTACTACTGCCCGCACCACCCTGAGGACAGGTGCGGCTGCAGAAAGCCGGAACTGCTGATGGTTCAAAGGGCCCAGGCTGATCTGTCCATTGACATGAGCCGCTCCTGGATGGTGGGGGACACCGACAAGGATGTCTGGACAGGGATGCGATCCGGTTTGACGCCGATCCTTGTCAGAACGGGTAAAGTGGAAAAAGACAACCTGCCCGCGGATGTCAAACTCTGCGACACCGTTGTTGAGGCTGTCCGCTTTGTCCTCAGCGAGGAAGGGGCATGAAGACCTTTGTCCGTGGAGCACTTGTGCTCTGGGTCCTTCTCTTTACATCCATGCCGGTGAAGGCTGAAATTCAGGGTGTGACAGCCTTTGAACCAGGGGAAAAGCTGGTCTACGTCCTCAAATGGGCCGGTGTGCCAGCGGGAGATTCCGTCATGGAGATCGTCGAGGGCGACTGGAGCGGCGATACCCACCTTTACAGGGTGATCTCCACCGCAAAATCAAGGAGCCTGGTCGATCTGTTTTACAAGGTCAGAAACCGTTACGAGACGCACATCCACCCTCTGGATGGTTTGACCCGCAAATATCTTTTCGACATGAAGGAGGGGGGGAAGCGGGAGGAGAGGCTCCTTATTTTCGACCAGAACGAACTGTCGGTGACCCGCATTTTAAGGAAAAAAAATGACGTTCAGATCAGGGATTACGAGATTCCCCTCTACACCCAGGATAACCTCTCAGCCCTGTACGCCCTGAGGAACGAGTCCCTGCATGTGGGCGATTCGCTGGTTTACCGTGTCTTCGAGAGCCGGAAGAACTGGGAACTCGTCATCGATGTCATCGCTACCGAAGAGGTCGAGGTCAAGGCCGGGAGGTTCAGGACCGTTGTGGTCCACCCCAAGCTCAAGTTCGAGGGTATTTTCAGACGCAAGGGGGAACTGCACGTCTACATGACCGATGACCATTGGCATATACCGGTTCTCATGAAGAGCGAGGTCAGCATCGGCAGCATCAACGCGGAACTGGTAAGTTTTACCCTTGGAGGCGGGGAAAAGGAGATTTCCTCCATGCTGCCCCAGGAAAGGGGCCATTAGCACAGTGCCCGCCCGGCTGCTGCTCTACAATATTTTGATCCTGGGGTTAGCCGTTTTTGCGCTGCCATGGGTTGTCTATCAGCTGGCCTTCGTTAAGAAGAGAAGGGACGGGCTTTCACAGAGGTTCGGATCCTTACCTGCCGTGGGAAAGAAAACGGTCTGGTGCCATGCAGTCTCCGTGGGTGAAGTCAGGGCCATGAGCCCTCTGCTTTCCCTGCTGGAGGGGGACAGCAGGGTAAAAGGGAGGATCGTTCTTTCCACCGTCACCCTCACCGGGCAGGAAACAGCCCGCCGGGAATGCCGTAACGTCAGCCGGATCATCTATTTCCCCCTGGACCTGCCCTTTGCTGTTGGCCGGGCCATCAGAAGGATTAATCCCGGGATCTTCATCACGGCAGAAACGGAGATCTGGCCCAACTTTTTCCATTCCTGCTTTCGCAGAAATATCCCGGTAGTGGTCGTGAACGGACGCATTTCCGATTCCTCCTTTACGCGGTACCTGAGGTTCCGCTGGTTTTTCAGCCCACTGCTTGAAAAGGTTTCCGCTTTCCTCATGCAGAGTGAGGAGGACGCCCGCAGGATCCTTCAACTGGGTGCAAGAGCCGATGCGGTCAAGATCACCGGGAACATGAAATACGACCGGGTACCTGACCGTGTCTCCCTTCCTGGTGCGGTCACAAGGTGGGCTGACGGTCGTTTTCTTGTTGTTGCGGGAAGCACCCACAGGAGCGAGGAAGACACGATCCTCGATGCCATTGAACGCCTCGACCGGAAAGCGGATGTGCTGACGGCCCTGGTCCCCCGCCATCCTGAGCGGTTTGACGAGGTCGCCGGATTTCTTGAAAAGAGAGGGCTTGAATTTACGCGGTACTCGGATGTGCCCGACGGCGGCGCGGTCATAGGCCGTGTTCTTCTGGTCGATGCCATGGGGGTGCTGGACGGGTTCTATGCCCTTGCGGACGCCGCGTTCGTGGGAGGCAGTCTTGTTCCGGTGGGGGGGCACAATCTGCTGGAACCTGCCATGCACGGAGTTCCCGTTCTGACCGGGCCCCACACCCACAATTTCAGGGATATTGCCGAAAGTCTCATCGAAGCCGGAGGGTGTGTGGTTGTCAATTCTGCCGAACAGATATCATCGGTAGTAGGATCCTACATATCAGATCCTGGATTGAAAGACGGGGCTGGCCGATCTGCCCTGGAAGCATCCAGAAAGGTATCAGGAGCGTCCAAGCGAAATTTTGAAGAGATCCTGGGTATTTTGATCTGATCCCCTTCGACAAAATACAGGCTTCCTTGTACAAGTTCCGGGACAGGAGAACCGTGAATCGTGCTGCCGTCCTGTTTCCCGAAGGATGCTGCAAAAGGTCAGTCCAGCAGGATCTCGAGGTATTGTCCTGCGCTTTTCTCAACGGTATATTCTCCGGCGGCTTCCCTTAGAAGTCCGGGAGCGGGTGGATCATCAAGGGTCCTGGCGATGGCAGCCGCAAGAGCGGACGGGTCCTCGATGGGCACGAGGATGCCATACTTCCCGTCTTCCAGGATCTCCCCGGGTCCGTTGGGACAGTCTGTTGATACCACCGGGATTCCCAACGCCATGGCCTCAACGAGAACCATGCCGAAACCTTCCCAACGGGATGACAGGACAAACAGGCTGGATCTGGAAAGGTAGGCATAGGGGTTTTTCTGAAAACCCGGGAAATCGATGTCATCATAAATGCCCTTGTCACGGGCCAGGGAGCGCAGGCTGTCCAGATCGGCACCGTCCCCCAGGATAACGAGACGGCATTTGCGGATATTGCGGACTTCGGCAAACGCTTCTATGAGAGTGTGGAAATCCTTCTGCTTGGTCAGGCGTCCGATCCCGAGGATGACGGGGATCTTCTCAGATGAAAACCACGGGTGATCAAGGGGTTGCCTGCCCTGCTCAAAGATCTCAGGTGTCAGCACCGGGTTGTGTACGGCACGGACCCTATCGTCGCCAAGTCCGGTGATATCCTTTATATCCTGTGCAACACCCCGGGAGACACCGACAATGGCGCGGACCCCGGGGTAAAAATGGCGCATTTCCCAAAGGTAGGTCAGCCTTTTCATCATGTTGCCGTAGGCGAGACCCGCCGATACGGTGGTGTGTATGTTCCCCACGATGCGTCCCCTGAATCCGGAAGCTTTTCCAGCCAGGACGGCGGTGACGATGGCTCGATGTTTGACAGCCAGGAGAGCATCCGGCTTTTCCCGCCTCAGGTAGCGGGCGAGGGGGCCGCGAGCGGAGTAAGTGTGCCGGGTCTTGAAACGGATGACATTCACGCCCGTCGGAATTTGCTCTCTATGTTCCCCGGTGATACGGGGGGAGACGAGGTCAACCCGGACCCCCTTTTCCAGGAAACTCCGGGCAAGCAGGTTCACAACACGTTCCACCCCCCCCTGTCCCGAGTAGGCGACAAAAATAGCAATATGTGGAGTCTTATCAGCTGTCATGGAAAAGGACCACCTCTCTGGTTATTAACAACTTGCGGGATTATGTTCAAATGATCTTTTCTTGAAGAGCAGGTATTTAGCAGATACATTGGAATCGATGGCGGTCCGGGGCAGCCGCTGCTTCCGATTGGCCAGATGCCAGCATCCTGGCATTCCTGATAACACAGAGGATCCGGAATGAAACAGGGTTATAAGCGAAAAACCCTCCTGACTGTAATATGGCTTTCCTTCATCTTTTTGCTGCTTCAGGCCTCGGGATTCATATTATTTAATTTCACAACCGTCAGGTCCGTTGGAAGTTACGGATACCCCAACGGCATGTTTGTCTGGCATCCGACACTGAACTACCTGTATAAACCCGGGTTTTCGGGCAGATTCACCGGCGGGGCGTACCAGGACATCTCCTTTGTCATAAACGGTGACGGCTTTCGGGACGATCCCTTCAAGCCACATTCATCCGGAAAGAGACGTATCATCTTTCTGGGTGATTCCGTTGTGTTCGGTTCCGGTGTGTGGGAAGAGGATCGTTTTACCGAGCAGCTGCAGGCCGATGAGGCCATGGCAGGTGCCGGCATCGAGGTGTTAAACCTCGGCGTCAACTCTTACAACTTCGGTCACTATCTGGAGCTTGCAAGACTCCGCTTCATGGGCCTGGGGCCCGACCTGGCCATCGTCGGGTTCACCCTCAACGACATCCAGACCATGGAGCGCGTCTGGCCCAATAAACAGGTCAGACCTCCCAAAGGCCACGTGGGGCCGAAGAGAAAAGGAAAATGGTACAGTAAGCCACTCTGGTTGAACCGCATCCAGAAATCCATGGGCAGGACCTATGCGGGGAGGTTCGTGGAATACACGGGCGAGGTCATCAGGCGCAGGCTGATGAGCCGGGAGAAGCTCGAAGACTATCAGACGAAATGGATGCGATCCGCAGTCAGGTATTGGCACGTAAAGGCGAACCGGGAGAGACTTCGGAGCGAACTGCTCCAATTCCGGGAGGTGATGTTCCGTCAGGGGGTTCCTTTTGCATTCCTGCTTTTTCCCGAAAAGAACGATCTTCTGGATCCGGAAGAGTACTCTTTCCCCAGAGAGTCCATTATCGGCCTTCTGGATGAGCTCCATATAGATTACTGCGACGCCTATGATACCTTTGCCTCCAGGCCGGACATCGATTCCCTATACCTGGTTAACGACAGCGTGCACTTCACGCCGGCCGGTCACGCGCTGATCAAGGACGTTCTGGTGGCGTGCGGTGAGGCGGGGGACATACCTCTTTTGGCGGGAAAGGAAGGTAAGGATCAGGACAGCGGGCTTTAAGCAGGGGCCTGGCCGGTTAAGCCTGAACGGTGTTTGAAATGAAAAAACCTTTCTTTCGCAAGACTCTTCTGATGGCCATCTGGTTCCTGTTTATCCTTGGCCTGCTCCAGGCAGCGGGTTTCATCCTCTTTACCTTCTCGGATGTCAGAACTATCGGGAGCTATGGATATCCGGCTGGACTGTACGTCTACCACCCTTCCCTGAACTTCCTTTACAAGCCCGGTTTTGAGGGCTATTTCGTCGGTGCGGGGTACAGGGATATCGCCTTCCGGATCAACAGCCACGGCTTTCCGGACGATCCCTTCGAACCCCGGTCACCCCGACACAGGCGCATCATTTTTCTCGGAGATTCTGTTGTTTTCGGTTCCGGGGTCTTGGAGGAGAACCGGTTTACAGAGCAGCTGCAGGCCGAGGAGAGGATGGCCGAAGCCGGTGTCGAGATTCTGAACCTCGGCGTGAACGCCTACAATTTCGGCCACTACCTGGAGCTGGCGAAACTCCGCTTCATGGGTCTTGAGCCCGACCTGGTGGTCGTCGGCTTCACCCTCAACGATATTCAGAAAATGGAGGGTTTGTGGCCTGAGAAGAGGCTCAAGCCGGTCAAGGGTCAGAAAAAGGACCTTTTGAGGCGGGAATGGTACAGCAAGCCGGTCTGGATTTCCCGGGTCCAGCAATCCCTGGGACGGACCTGTGCGGCCAGGTTCGTGGAGCAGGTGGTCAAGACCTTGAAACAGAAAAGGATGAGCGAGGAGGACCTGAAGACCTACAACACCAAATGGATCCGTTCAGCGGTGAGATACTGGAGTGAGGAGAGCAACCGGGACGGGCTGCGGGAGAAGCTGCAGCAGTTCCGGGAGGAGGTGTCCCGTCAGGGAATCCCCTTTGTGTTCCTCCTTTTCCCTGAAAAGAACGACCTTCTGCACCCTGGAGAATATTCCCTTCCCAGGGAGTCGACCATAAACCTGCTGGTTGAACTCCATATGGATTACTGCGACGCCTATGGCTCCTTCGCGGCCGTGCCGGACATCGATTCCCTCTATCTTGTCCATGACAGCGTCCACTTCTCACAAGCCGGTCATTCAGTGATCAGGGATGTAATCCTGGACTGTGCCGTTTTGGGCCTCATTCCGGGACGGTTGAGGAATGACTCAAAATAATTAGCTCGACCTGTACATATTTCTTGGGAAAGAGTCTTTAAAGTAGAATTGCGTCTTGCGTAAATTTTCTCGTCCTGCCTTGGACACGAAAGTAGCAGTCCTTCTTGAGCATGAAGGCTTTTTGTCATAGGCGAATTCGAAATGGTCGGTCCCAGGCAGGAGTTCTACGGCTTCAGAATGTTTCTGAAATGTATTTTTTCGTTGCCTTTGCAAGGGTGGCGCCGATGACTTCGTACCCGGATGCCGTGGGATGTCCGCTGGTGCCTTTAGGATAAAGCAGTTTTGTCAAGGCTGAGACCTGGAGAGGGGTGACGACATCAACATATTCTGAGCCTCCAAGGGATAAGATGTGTTCAGCCAGTTCCTTGATATTAATGCTCTCTTGTTCGATCAAATTTTTGTAATCTTTCGGCGGATCGATCCCATCCTGGATGATGCGATTTGCGTATACCAGCTCTTTTGTAGGAATGATCGTAAAAATAACGGGTATATCCAGTTCCTTTGAGCGTCTGTTGATATTGGTGGCAACTTTCCTGAGTATTTCAGACCCTGCTCGTACGGGTGCCAGATCCAGATTGTTCGAAAGAAGCCTCCTCTTCGGTGTGAATCTTATTTTCGTTCCATCCCCAAAGGTTGTGCTCCACTTGTCAGTAAAGGCTGCCGGCACATTGGGAGCGTCTTCAGCAGTCAGGGAAGTGTCGGTTTTCAGCTGCGGCCAATTTTCCGAACCGTAGACGTGGAGAAATGATCCAAAAGCGTCGTTACCGGTGTAAAAGGCCACGATAATGACTTTAGGTTTAAAGATTAGTGCTTTTGGAAAAATCTCAAGGTATTGGGGAGCATTCCACCCTCCAACAGACATATTGTACACTTGATCGGGTTCCAGACCGAGGTGAAAACCCATACGACTTGGCCAATTTAGTTCCAGAGGAGCATTATTACCGTAAGTCTGGCTATCGCCAATGGTGACAATCTCGGCATGGTTGGGTACAGACCAGTTACGGAAGCCAAGAATATCATTGGGGCCATAACGATCGTCCCCGGGATAAAGTGGTCTCCCCCGGATGATCAGACGAGGATCGTGGAGGATGAATTCATCGGAAGTATAATCCTCTTCTCGAAATATGTTGTCAAAGAAAGGTGGTATTTCGACACTTGATCTTACGAACACTAGATCCCGGGATCCGCCAAGCAGAGATGGAGCGATAAACCTGACCATACCCAGTACAAGGATAACCGTTATCGCTGTTGTAGCTATCAGGAGGAAATATTCCTTTTTCAACGTGCGCTCCCTAAAACAGCGTATAAATAAATGGTGCGATGGCAGAACCCTGTGTCAGCACGATGAGGGCTCCCAATAGGAGCAGGACGAGGATGATGGGCAGAAGCCAGAATTTTTTCCGTTCCTTGAGGAACAGCCACAGATCCTTCATGAGATCGAACATCAGAATGGTCTCTCCATGTTTTCAGTTTTGGGGTTTTCACTATCGATCCGATAACTTTCCGCTTTCTGATCGAATTTGCGATGCATGACATCCCGGCCGAATATTCTCATGATCAGGCCGACCGGGGTGAATACAAAAAAGAAAACGACCGTAAGTATGACCGCGGTATTGACCCTGTTCATGAAGTGGCCGAACTTCATCCACACTTTGAATACGGGTTTCAAGGCGCCGGGTACGATCAAACCGGCCAGAATAAGGGACCCGGAAAGGATCCACGGCCACATCCGCCATCCGGATCCGCGCAGCCAGGGGATCAGAACCCCGAAAAGGAGGATCACGATCACACCGGATGTCAGGCCGAAACTGCGAAGTGTCCTTCTGTCTAATGGGATGTTATGCTCCATGGTCAGTCCAGCTCCAGGTTCGAACGCCAATCATCGTCCCCGTCCCACGCGGGCTGATCCTCCTTCATGATGATATAATTCTCGACGACGAGGCAATCCATGTCGGTTCGCATGAAACAGGTGTAAGCGTCCGCCGGGGTCCCTACGATGGGTTCGCCACGCACGTTAAAAGAGGTGTTGACCAGGACCGGGCAGCCCGTCCTGTCCTCGAAGGCCCGAAGGACGCGGTGGTAGCGGGGATTGGTGTCTTTGTGTACCGTCTGAATGCGGGCCGAATAGTCCACATGGGTGATGGCGGGGATCTGGGAACGCGGTACATTCAGTTTGTCGATCCCGAAAAGCCTGTTCTGTTCGTCGGTCATGGCCACGCGCCTGTCATCACGCAGCGGTGCTACGAGCAGCATGTAGGGGCTCGGTCTGTCCAGCTCAAAGTATTCGGAGACCTTTTCAGCGATGACCGAAGGAGCAAAGGGCCGGAAAGATTCCCTGAATTTGATCTTGAGGTTCATGACCGACTGCATCGCCTTGTTGCGGGGGTCGCCCAGGATGGAACGGCCCCCGAGGGCTCTGGGGCCGAATTCCATCCGGCCCTGAAACCATCCGACGATCTTGCCCTCATCGAGGATCGCGGCAAGACGGTCCATGAGCTGCGGATCCTCCAGCCTGGTGTACACTGCACCGAAAGAATCAAGCTGGTCGGTGATCTCCTTATCGGTAAAGCGGGGTCCCGTGAAGCTTCCGGACATGGAATCGTGTTTACCATCAGTCTGTCTGGGGTTGCCATGGTACTGGTGCCAGACAGCCAGGCAGGCGCCCAGCGCACCTCCGGCATCACCGGCGGCAGGCTGGACCCAGATGTCCTCAAAGGGTCCTTCCCTGAGCAACCGTCCGTTGGCCACGCAGTTGAGGGCGACCCCGCCGCCCATACAGAGGTATTTTTCCCCGGTTTCCCTGAAAAGGGTCTGGCCCAGGAGCAGGACGATCTCCTCGATAAC
>Ga0209536_100005535_pt1 | contig 19576 bp, 14 predicted proteins | sample DeeMarSeWOR28_12_FD_187461 | JGI IMG/M metagenome (GOLD analysis project Ga0209536, IMG submission 187461) | Marine sediment microbial communities from White Oak River estuary, North Carolina - WOR-2-8_12 (SPAdes) (version 2) | ecosystem: Environmental > Aquatic > Marine > Intertidal zone >...
TGTTACCGTTCGACTTGCATGTGTTAGGCATGCCGCCAGCGTTCAATCTGAGCCAGGATCAAACTCTTCAGTTTAAAGTTTTTCGATTTCAGACCGAGGTCAAAGCCGAAGCTGCAACCCAAGTCGTCCATCTAAGTACTTCTAGCTGAAAGCTGAACCTTGCTCCTAATTACATATTTAATGAATCAGGGCATGGTCGCTTCCGTAATTGGCAAATTCACCAACACGAGCGCCCACACAAGTTACCTATTTCTTGTTAAAGAACATTTTCCAACGATTGCGTTTCACAATCGTTCCCGCACAAGCAAAACCGCGCGGCTCAACCCTTTCGGTTCGCCGCGCCGGAAGATTCGTTTCAGAATCTCAACCCGGTGCTTGTCGGGCCCGCCATTATATATTGACAGCTGATTGACCGTCAATGTTCAACCAGAGAATATTTCGAATCAGACTCTGGCTGGCGGTATCTCCAGCCGATGAATCAGCCGGACGAAGCGCGCATTATAGGGCGTGAAATCGGCACGTCAAGAACTATGTCGCCTTTTGGCGCAGGGCCAGGCCGGATTGGGCGCCGCGCTCATCCCGATTTAGCGCTCTCCACCCGTGAAATCTGCTGCTCGAGGCGCGCCCTGATACGTTCCAGCATGAGGTTTCCACAGCCGCCGGGCGATACCCGCTGCGCCAGGCTGGCCGCCGCGTCCGGAGCCTGCATGGCGTCCAGTTGATGCTTGGCTTCGAGGTAGGCCGTGCGGAACGGCACGCCCCTGGCGGCTTGCTCCAATGCGAGGTCAGTCGCGAACATCTCGACCGAGATAGCCTCACGCATGGCACGCTCCCGGAAAGAGAGCCCGCCAATCAGGGCCGGCACGATGGTCAATGCTTGCAGCGAGTCCGTTAAGCCACGGATCAGCGGCGCCTTGGTCAGTTGCAAGTCCCGTTGATAGCCCGAGGGCAGGGACAGTATCGACTGGATTTCGACGACCGCCGCTTCGACCGTTGCCGCGCGCCCGCGCAGCAACTCCACGACGTCCGGGTTGGCCTTGTTCGGCATTATGGAGGAACCGGTTGTGTAGGCCTCCGGCAGCGCCACGAAACCGAACTCGCTGGTCGTGAACAGGCTGAGGTCCCAGGCCAGGCGACGCACGTCCTGCATCGCATGTGAAACCGCCTGCAGGGTGAGCAACTCGAACTTCCCGCGACTGTTCTGCGCATACATCGGGTTGACCTGCAGCCGGCTGAAACCCAGCTCGCTTGCGACGCCGTCGCGGTCCAGCGGCAGGTTGACGCCATAACCGGCCGCGGTGCCCAACGGGCTGCAGTCCACCACCTCCAGCGTGTTCGCCGCCAGCATGAGATTGTCGCTGAACGCCTCGGCAAAAGCCCCCATCCACAGCCCGACGCTGGACGGCACCGCCCGCTGCAGATGCGTGTAGCCGGGCATCGGCAGATCTGCGTGCAGCTCCGCCTTCCGGAGGCTTGCCAGGGCGATCCGGCCATTGAGCTCGACCAGGCGGTGCAGGCGGTCCTTGAGATAGAGTCGCGTAGCCACCGCCACCTGGTCGTTGCGGCTGCGGCCGGTATGGACTTTGGCACCCATCTCGCCCGCCCGCTCCGTCAGGTACATCTCGATGGCGGAATGGCCGTCTTCGAAACGTTCGTCCAGTACGAAGACTCCGTCCCTGAATTCCTGCAGCAATTGTCCGAGAAGGTCCACCAGGCGGCTGCTCTCTGCCTCACCCAGGATCCCGATGCGCGCCAGGCCGCGCACATGTGCCGTCGTCGCCCGGATATCGAACGGAAAGAGTTCACGGTCCAGCAGGACGTCTTCGCCGGCCAGGAACTGCATGATGGTTTCATCCACCGCTGAACCTCCGTCCAACTGCCACACGTACTGTTTCATCTCTCACCTCCCTCGCCCACTTCCAACCCGGCCAGCGGGTCCAGGCCAAAAGCCAGGTTGAGGTTCTGCACGGCCTGCGTGGCCGCACCTTTTAGCAGGTTGTCCAGCACCGCAACCAGCGACACCCTGCAGGGATGGGCTTCGCTGACTGCAAATCCGCCGATGATGACCCCGTGACGCCCGCGGATCTCTTTCACCTCCGGGATGCCCGCGCGCACTTCCACAAGGGGGCTTTCGGCATAGTGGTCGCGGAACAGGGTCAGCAATTCCTGTTCGCTGCGCCCGTCGATCAGTTCCGCCGCGACCGTCATACTGATGCCCCGGAAGAAGGATGCAACATGCGGCAGGAAACGGATGTCATGGTCGAGGTGATGCGAGACCTCTCTTTCATGCACGTGATCCACCAGCGCGTAGGGCAGCAGGTTGTCTTCCAGAACTTGCGGGTCATTGCGGCGCGACGGCGACGTGCCCGCGCCGCTGTAACCCGAAACTCCGAAGGCCGTGGGCGTGCCCACCAAGTGGTCGACCAGTGGGGCCAGGGCAAGCTGGGCCGCGGTCGCATAGCAGCCGGGGTTGGCGATACGGCGGGCATGGGTCAGGCGATCGGCGAAGCGCTCGGGTTGCCCATAGGCCCAGGCCGGGTCAAAACGGTAGTCGGCACTCAAATCCACGATCACCGTCTCCGGCTGGGCCCGATCCAGGACCTCGACATAAGCGGACGCCGCGCCGTTGGGAAGCGCAAGCACGCAAGCATCGGCCTGCAACAGGGCGAGGGCCTGCGGTTGAATATCGGAAAACTCCAGCTTACTGCCTTCCATACCCTCGATGTGGGCGCTGACATTCTGCCCTGCCGCGCTGCCCGAACCCACCGCGACCAGCTCAAAATTCGGGTGACGATGCAACAGCGGCAACAGCTCGGCGCCGGTATGACCGCGGGCGCCGACGACGATGGTCCTAAACATGTTCCTCGTCCAACCAGCTGAGCGGCCGCGCCAGGCTGTCAACCTTGCAGCGACGGATTCGTTCGAAGTCCTTCAACCCCTTGGTGAAGGCCACCCACTGTTTCTCCGTGTAACTCGATTCCGTCTGCTCGAAATACCATTGCGTGACCGGATTATCCACCCGTGAACGCCAATAGAGCTTCGGACAGCGTTTCACCAGGGCTTGCCATACCGCAGCGCCCAGGCCTGCGCCCTGCGCTTCCGGAGTAACCGCGAATTTGTCCAGGTACGGGATGCCGTCCACGCCCTTCAGTACAATCGCCATGGCGCCGAAGGACTCGCTGGCGAGAACGCACTCAATGGGCAGTTGGTCGAAATAATCCGGCTTCAGCCGGCGGCTGAAACTGGTTTCCAACAGGTGCCGGGTCCGCTCCCTGGATGTGTCGTCGAAATGGTCGAACTCCAGTATCCGCTCGCCTCTACGGATCAGGGTGCCGGCGCCGCGGTGCGTGAACAGTTCCCGCGCCAGGCTGTCCACGGAGGTAATGGATACCGAGGCGGTATCCGGAAGCTTCGAGAGGATCTGCTCGATCTGCTCGAGCTTGAGCTTCATGCCGGAATGCACCCAGGGCTGCTGCATCAGCCACTCATAGTCCGTGCGCAGGCTGATCGCAGAGATGACCCGGCCGGCCTCGTCGAGCAAACCCCCGGTCTCGGTCAGGAAGATGATCTTGTGCGGATTCAGGGTCCAGATCAATTCCCGGGCGGCAAAATCGGCGTTGATGTTCAGGACCTGGCCGGTCTTGCTTTCACCCAGGCAGGCGACCACCGGCATCTGTCCGCCGGCGACGGCATCGCGGATCGCCTCCAGATCGACCCGCTGGATATCACCTACCAACCCCAGCGCCTCTTGGTCCAGGTAATCACATTCGAATACCCCGTGCTGGATGCCCTCTGCCCGCACCCCTTCCTTTTCCAAGGCAGTGACAAGTTGTCGGTTCACCCGGTAAACGACCGGGCGCGCCACTTCCATCACCTCCGGCGTCGTCACCCTCAAACCCTCATGCTTGACCGTCGGCACATTGGCGGCCAGCAGGGCGGCGTCCAGTTGTGGGCCGGCACCGTGCAGGACGATCGGCACCAGTCCAAGGTTATGCAGGAAGGCCAGCGCGTCGGCCAACGGCTCGAGTTGGTGCTCGATGAGCGCGCCGCCTATCTTGATCACGGCAAAATTGAGCTCGTCTTCGCTGTACTGCGTCAGGTAGTAACGTGCTTCGCGGCTGGCGCCGAGCTGGCTCAGAACCTGTTTTACTATGGTGCGGATTTCAGTCATCTCGCCTTACCAGTTTTCCATAGAGATCAAGGGCGTGCTGCAACTGCGCCAATGCCACCCATTCGTCTGTCTGGTGGGCCTGGGCGATGTGGCCCGGGCCGAGGACAACGGCCGATAGCCCGGCAGCGGAAAACAGGGCGGCCTCCGTCCAGAAATCAACCGCATCGCCAATGGGTAGCTGCCGCTCCCCACACCATGCCCGTGCCTCGTGGTCACTCTGTCCAGGCGCGGGCAGTGGCTCGCCATGGAACGGGACTTCCCAGTCCATGCGTGCATCAGCATCAGCGCAGCCCTGTATCTCCTGCAGGAACGCTGCGCTGGATTCGCCAGGCCGCAGGCGAGCGCTCCAGTGCACGAAGGCACTGCCGGCAATCACGTTACTTTTGGTGCCGCCCTGGACGACGCCTATGTTCAGACAGGTTCCGGCATCTTCCGGCGTGGTTTTTTTGGCCTCGGCCAGTTGCACTGCTTGCGCCGCCCAGCGGGCCATCTGGTGATTGGCGTTTTCCCGCAGGGCACGCGCTTCCGAAGAGTGCCCCGGCGTTCCATGAAACCGGGTTTTCACCGACAGGAAGCCGCGATGCCCCAGCACTGCCTTGCAGGACGTGGGTTCAGCCACGATCACCTGCTCATAGCGATCGGCCTCGCCGGTCTCCAGAAAGCGCTCCACACAGCAACCACCCGCCCCTTCCTCGTCGCTGGTGAACAGCAGTGCGAGATTTCCGGCACCCTGTTGAGCCAGCGTCAGCAGCGCCGCTGCCGCGCCCTTGATGTCGCAGGCGCCCCTGCCATAGGCCCGCCCGCCCTCGATCCTGAGCCGGTGCGGGTCACTGCTCCAGCCTGTTCCGACCGGCACGGTGTCGAGATGGACGTTGAACAGCACCTTTGGCCTGCCCCGCACAGCGTACCAGGTGACATGGCCATCACCGTGATCCCAGCTCCGAACGTCGAAGGATGTGCCGACCATTTCGCTGCAGTAGCCAAATATCGGTGCTTCGCCATCGATGGTCCGCGGCGGATTCTGCGTGTCGCAGGCCACCAGGGCCTCGAGGTGGGACAGCAGCCGTGATTCGTTCACTGATGACGGCCCCGGACCTTTCCAGCCAGCGTCGTGCTCTGACCCAGCAGCTTGATGAAACCAACCGCTTCTTCCGGCGTCCAGTCGGCACTCTGCGCATAAACTGCCTCGGGATTGTGCAGGCGCCAGGGTGTATCCACAGCCACCGCGGTGACCGTGCCGCCATCCGTGGACAGGACAACCTCACCGGTGACGACCTCCTGCGAACTGCGCAGGTAGGCCTCGAGATCCTGTTTGTGCGGTTCGTAGAAGAACCCGGTGTAAACCAGCTCTGCCCAGCGATTGCTGATCTGCTGACGAAACTGGTTCTGGAACCGCGTGTTAACAGCATCCTCCAGCGCCCGGTGCGCCGTCAGCAGCGCATCGATGCCGGGGCATTCGAACGCGATACGACCCTTGAGGCCAATGGTCACGTCACCGGTGTAGATATGCCGGCCGACCCCCCAGCGTCCCAGCCGCTCGTTCAGGGACTTGAGGATGTCCGGGCCGGAAAGGCTCTGATCATCCAGGCTGCGCGCCACCCCCTGTTCAAATCCAAGGCGAATATGCAGGGAGCCCTGCGGCCAATCCGCCCGGCTGGCTGTCATGGTCCACGCATCGTCGGAGGGCGGCTGGAAGCGATCGATTTCACTGCCCGAAATCGTGACACCGAGCAGGTTTTCGTTGATCGAGTAACGGCTGGCCGAGGCCGCCACCTCGATGCCGGCCTCCGCCATGACCTTCAGTTCGTAGTCGCGCACGGCCCGAACCCTGGATTGCAGGTCCCGGATCGGCGCATGAATTTCGTAGTCGCCCAGGCTTCGTACAGTCTGGTCGAAACGCAGCTGGTCATTGCCCATGCCGGTGCAGCCGTGGGCGAAATGCCGGGTACCGAGCGTGTCACAGAGTTCCAGGCAACGCTTGACGATGAGGTAACGGTCCGAGCACAACAGGGGATACTCGCCCAGCATGCGCGCATGGCTCCAGACCAGCGGCACGACGAATTCGTCCCATATCTCCTGCGCCGCATCGATTTCATGATGCTGCGCAGCGCCCAGGCTCGTTGCCCGGTCCCGAATATAGGTACGGCCGGGGGCGTCCACGCCACCGGTGTCTATAAAAGCCGTGTGCACCTCGTAACCTTTCTGCACCAGGTCCAGCACGCAGTAACTGGTGTCCAGGCCACCGGAAAAAGCCAGTACGATCTTCTCGGTCATATCAGTATCCCAACAGATTGAGCATGATCGCCTTCTGAACGTGCAAGCGGTTTTCCGCTTCATCCAGGGCGACGCAGTAATCGGCATCCATCACGCCGTCGGTGGCCTTGACGTTGCGCCGCAGGGGCAGGCAATGGCTGAACAGGGCATTTTTGGTCAGCGCCATCTTGGTCTCATCCACCATGAAGTTCCTGTAATTTTGGCGCAAAGCCCATTCCTCTTCCGGACGCCCATAGTACGGCAAGGCTCCCCAGCTCTTGGCATACACGACATCCACTTCGCTGTAGGCGTCGTCGATGTCATGCGTCACGCGAAATGATCCGCCGCTTTTTTCGGCGAACTGCGTGGCGGCGGACTCGAATTGAGAATCCAGCCGGTAGGCTTCTTCCGGGCACAGCAGGGTAACGTCCATGCCGAACTTGCTGGCTATCAACAATGCGGAATTGGCCACCGCCGTGTTCAGCGGCCTCGGGTGCCAGGTCCAGGTCAGCAGGAACTTGCGGTTTTGCACTGTGCCCAGCTTCTCCTTGAGGGTCATCATCAGAGCCAGTTCCTGGCAGGGATGGACAATAGTCTCCATGTTGACGACAGGCACCGTCGAATACCGCGCCAGCGCGCGGATCACCGCGTCCTCGCGATCGACTTCCCAGTCCTCGAACAGCGGAAAGGCACGCAGCGCGATGAGGTCACAATAGCGCGACAGCACACCGGCCACCTCGGCTATATGCTCTTCTGCTTCACCGTCCATGACGGCGCCGGGCTCGAATTCAACGCCCCAGGCGTCCTTGCCCGGCTGCAGCACGATGGCGATGCCACCCAGCTGTTGCATGCCCAACTCGAACGAGGTGCGCGTGCGCAACGACGGATTGAGAAACAACATGGCGATAGACTTGCCGCGCAAATCATCCCTTATGGGTTCCTTCTTGAGATCGGCCGCCAGGTTCAACAGGCTGTCCAACTGGTCCCGGGTCCAATCCACTGTGCTCAAAAAGTGCTGCATTCAGGGTTCTCCAAATCAAAAAACCCAGCCGCCGGCTGGGTTTTTCTTATGACTTCATTAAAAATGACTTACACGGCAACCCAGCCCGGATGTCCATTCCAGAATCGGCGCAGGTGGCGAAAACCGAGGGTAGCCTGACTGTTCATCATTCGGTTGAATGTAAGGAATTTTCCGAAGCATTGCAACCGCGCTGTCTACTTTGCGCACTGGGTAGTGCGGAACCTGCCCGTCCGGGGGAAACCCGATTGGGCCAGGCACGTATGGCTCGCTGTTCGAACGACCGTATAATAGCGGGCACTCAACAGCTTCCTCCAGCAGGTGTGCAGGTGCCAGAAATCACAGCTTTCCTAACACCCCACTCGCGGCCGTCCACCCATGAGAGGTTTCCGCGTCAGTGACCCGCTGGCTGATCCTTATCGGGCCGGCGGGAGCGTTGCTCCTGTATTTTCTGCTGCTGGGCCAGGGCTGGACAGGTGGCGCCTCCATCACGGCGTCGGTCACTTTACTCTGCGCCACCTGGTGGATTTTCGAACCGGTGCCTATCCCTTTCACTTCCCTGATACCGCTGGCACTCTTCCCGCTACTGGGCGTGCTCACTCCTGCCCAGGTAGGCCAGTCCTTTGGCAGCCCATTGATCCTGCTGTTGATGGGCGGCTTCATGTTGTCCACCGCCATGTCCGACTCCGGCGCACATCGCCGCATCGCACTGTACATGGTGAACCTGTTTGGCGGCGGCAGCGCCCGCGGCCTGGTGCTCGGCTTCATGGCTGCAGCCGCCGTGCTGAGCATGTGGATCTCCAACACCGCCACCACCCTGATGTTGCTGCCAGTAGCCCTGGCCGTGCTGGAACAGACAGATCGCAGGATGAACGTCCCGCTGCTGCTGGGCATCGCTTACGCAGCCAGCATCGGCGGACTGGGTACGCCTATCGGCACACCACCGAACCTGATCTTCATGCAGATACACCTTGACCGGTTCGGCACTGCGCCAAGCTTCCCCGAATGGATGTCGTGGGGCATCCCGGTCGTTTTGCTGCTGGTTCCCCTGGCCGGCTTGTGGCTGACTCGCGGAGTGCGCCTGGAGCACCCCGTCGAATTGCCGCGGGCCGGCAGTTGGCGCTCGTTCGAAAAACGCGTCCTGGCGATGTTCGCTTTGACCGCCCTGTTCTGGATAACCCGGCAGGCGCCATTTGGCGGTTGGAGTTCCTGGCTGGACCTGCCCCAGGCAAACGACGCATCGGTGGCGTTGATCGCGGTCGTATTGATGGCTGCACTGCCTAACGGCGAGGGTGGTCGGCTGCTGCGCTGGGAAGCGGCTGGCAACATTCCCTGGGGGGTGTTGCTGCTGTTCGGAGGCGGCATCTGCATTGCCAACGCTTTCGTGCAGAGCGGCCTGGCCGATAACATTGCGCAGGAACTCGGGGCCTTTCTAACGCTGCCGACCTGGGCACTGATACTGGGTATGTGCCTGACCGTGACGTTCCTGACTGAAGTGACCAGCAACACGGCCACCGCCAGCCTGCTGATGCCGTTACTGGCCGCCACCGCAGTTACCGCTGATCTCAACCCGATGCTGCTGATGGTGCCAGCCGTGCTCAGCGCCAGTTGTGCCTTCATGCTGCCAGTCGCCACGGCACCCAACGCCATCGTCTTCGGCAGCGGCAAAGTCCGCATAAAAGACATGGCCCGCGCCGGCTTGGCGCTCAACATTGTCGGCGCCGTCGTCATCACCATCGTCTGCCTGATCGCCTTCGACTGAAGCCCGCAAATTCTCCTCACGTGTGTCAACGTGCTTGGTCGCGACACTGCGATGTGGAGTCAGGGGTGCCAGCTTCCCCCATGCAGGACAATCAAGCTGTCGGGAACAGTTGATTAGCGCGCGGGGACGTCTTGAGCGTGTGCTGCATGGGGGAAGCTGGCACCTCCCTCGGGTCAAGGGCCAGTTCCGAGCAAGCTCGCTTCTTCAATCCGCCTGGACTATTTCCTCGGGATGTAAAGGTCGGTCACGGTGCCTTCGAAGACCTCGGCGGCCATCGCCACCGTCTCCGACAACGTCGGATGCGGATGAATCGTCAACCCAATGTCCGCCGCCTCGGCACCCATCTCGATTGCCAGGGCGCACTCGGCAATCAGGTCGCCAGCCTGCGGGCCGGTGATGCCGGCCCCGATGATGCGCTGGGTCGCCTGGTCGAAGACAAGCTTGGTAAACCCTTCACTGCGGTCGTTACCCAGCGCGCGCCCGCTGGCGGCCCAGGGAAACCTGCCGACACCGATCTGAAGGCCTTGCGCCTTAGCCTGGGTTTCAGTCACGCCGACCCAAGCGATCTCAGGGTCGGTATAGGCGACAGACGGAATGACCCGTGCATCGAAAGCACTTTTCTGACCGGCACACACCTCCGCCGCAACCTTGCCTTCGTGGGTCGCCTTGTGCGCCAGCATCGGCTGGCCGACGACATCGCCGATGGCGAATATGTGCGGAATATTGGTCCGCATCTGGTGGTCGACCCGGATGAAGCCCTTCTCATCGACCTCGACACCGGCCGCCGCCGCATTGATACGGGCACCGTTGGGGGTGCGGCCCACCGCGACCAACACACGGTCAAACGGTTCCCGACCCTGGTGCTTGCCTTCGAAATGCGCGAACAAGGCATCGTCCGCCACGTCGACACGGCTGACCCGGGTATCCAGGTGGATCGCTGTGTAGCGCTTGCTGACCCGCCGTTGCAGCGGCTTGACGAGATCGGGGTCGGTGCCCGGCATCAGGGTGGGGGTCAATTCGACCACGGTGACCCTGCTGCCCAGCGCCTCGTAAATGCAGGCCATCTCCATACCGATGATGCCACCGCCCACGATCAGCAGCCGCTGCGGAATTTCTTCGAGTTGCAGCGCGGCCGTCGAGTCCATCAGCCGGTGGTCGCCCCACGGCATGTTCGGCAACTCGAGGGACTGCGAGCCAACCGCGATGATGGCCTTGGCGAAACTCAGCTGACGGGTTTGCCCCGCCGACTGGACATCGAGCGCGTTTGCGCCGGTGAATGCGGCCAGGCCCTCGACAACCTCGACCTTGCGTTGACCCGCCATCCCGGCCAGACCGCCGGTCAACTTAGCAACCACCCCGTCCTTGAAGCCCCTGAGCTTGTCGAGGTCGATGGCGGGTGGACCGAAGCATATGCCGTGCCGCTCCATGGCGGCCGCCTCGTCGATCACCCTGGCGGCATGCAGCAGGGCTTTTGACGGGATGCAACCGACATTCAGGCAGACACCCCCCAAAACCGGGTACCGCTCCACCAGAGCCACCCGCAATCCGAGGTCCGCCGCCCGGAACGCAGCGGTGTAGCCACCGGGACCGGCGCCGATCACGACCAGGTCGAAATCGAATGAGTCGCCGGTGCTCATAGCGTCAAGCGCCTGAGGTCTTCCAGTCGGCTGGCCAGGAAACGCGTGAAGCGCGCGGCCGCAGCCCCATCGATGACGCGGTGGTCGTAAGACAGCGACAGCGGCAGCATCAGCCGCGGCTTGAATTCAGCGCTGTTCCAGACTGGTTTCATGCTGGACCGAGAGACGCCCAGGATGGCCACTTCCGGCGCATTGATGATCGGTGTGAACGCGGTGCCGCCAATGCCGCCCAGGCTGGAAATCGAAATACATCCGCCCTGGATATCCTGCGGTTTCAGTTTCTTGTCACGGGCTCTCGCGCTGACTTCCGCCAACTCGGCCGCCAGCTCCATGATGCCCTTGCGCTCGCAGTTGCGGATAACGGGCACGACCAATCCCTCTGGGGTGTCCACCGCGATACCGATGTTGTAGTACTTCTTCAGCACGAGGGTTTCACCATCCGCGTCCAGCGAAGCGTTAAAGCGCGGGTATTTCTTCAGCGAAGCGACCATCGCCTTCATCAGGAAGACCAGCGGCGTCAACTTGAAGCCCTGCGCCGCGGCCTCGTCGGCATTGGCCAACCGGAACGCCTCCATGTCCGTGATGTCCGCCTCATCGTGTTGTGTTACGTGCGGTATCCCCACCCAGTTGCGATGCAGGTGCCCGGCCGAAATCTTCTGGATGCGCGTGAGGGGTTGCTTTTCGATCTCGCCATATCGGCTGAAATCGCTCTCGGTCAGCTCGGGAAAATCCAGCCGCAGACCGCCCAGGGTGGGTGCGGCAACCTCAATAGCGGGCGCGCTCATCACGGACTTGACGTGGGCGGCCACGTCTTCGCGCAGAATGCGGCCCTTGTCGCCGCTGCCGGTGACCTGGGTGAGGTCGACCCCCAGCTCCCTGGCGAACTTGCGGACGACGGGGCTGGCATACGGCAGCATCGACAACGCGACCTCCGCGGTGCCTGCTACCCCGGCGGCGGGTTCGTCCACGTCTGCGGCCGGCCCCGACTCCAAGGCACCCGGACCTGGCTCAGCCGCAGGGGTTTGAACCGGCGCTGCGCGCCGAGTTTCATCTGCGTCCGGCGTTGGCTGGGTCTCGGGTTCCGGGCTGGTTTCTGGCGATGCCTCGGCCGTCGGCTCGGGCTCGGGGGAGGGCGCCGCCTCAGCGGCGGACTCGTCAGCCACCTCGAGGATGGCGACGACATCTCCCTCCGATACGGTGTCGTCCAGTTTCAAACGCATTTCCCGGATCACGCCCGCGACCGGTGACGGCACCTCCATGGTGGCCTTGTCGCTCTCCAGGGTAATCAGACCATCCTCCGCGCCAACCTGGTCGCCAGCGGCCACCAACACTTCGATCACGGGAATATCACGGAAATCGCCGATGTCCGGAACCTTGATTTCGATCGTCTTACTCACATTGAACTCCGTGCGACTAACTGGCAGCAGGTATCACAGCAGGACCGGGTTTGTCTTGTCGGGGTCGATGCCGAGGCTGGATCGCGCCGCCAACAACTCCCCGGTGCCGATCAGTCCTTGCCGGTACAGGCCGTATAGCGCCCCGTACGCGATGTTGTAGCGGTCCACCTCGAAAAAGCGCCGCAGCTTTTCCCGAGTATCCGAACGCCCGAAGCCGTCCGTGCCCAGCACAATGTAATCCTCCTGCGGCAGGAACCCGCGGATCTGGTCCGCGAATGCCCTCACGTAGTCCGATGCGGCTATGACGGGCCCGGCGCGATCCCGAAGACAACCGGTAACCCAAGGTATCCGGGGCTCTTTTTCCGGATTCAACCGGCTCCAGCGCGCGCAGTCGACACCGTCACGGCGCAGTTCGGTAAAACTGGTGGCGCTCCAGACGTCGGCCATGACCCCGAATTCCTGCTCCAGGATGTTCGCCGCGGCCACAGCCTCGCGCAGGATCGCTCCCGATCCGAGCAATTGCACCTTTTTCTGGCCTTCCGGACCCTGGCGCAAAAGGTACAGACCCCTGCGAATCCCCTCTTCCGCCCCCTCCGGCATCGCCGGGTGCGGATAGTTTTCGTTCTCCACCGTGAGATAGTAAAAAATATCTTCTCCGTCGGTGTACATGCGGCGCAGGCCATCCTGGAGAATGACGGCAATTTCGTAGGCAAAGGTCGGATCGTAGGACACGCAGTTCGGTATCATGCCGGCCATCAGGTGGCTGTTGCCGTCTTCATGCTGCAGGCCTTCACCATTAAGCGTGGTCCTGCCCGCGGTGCCGCCGACCAGGAAGCCTCGCGCGCGCATGTCACCCGCCGCCCAGGCCAGGTCCCCAACCCGCTGGAAGCCGAACATCGAATAGAAGATGAAGAAAGGAATCATGGCGACGCCGGTGGCGGAACAACTCGTTGCCGCGGCGATCCAGGACGACATCGCGCCCGCTTCGGTGATCCCCTCCTGCAGAATCTGGCCCTTCTGATCCTCTTTGTAGAACATCAGTTGGTCGGAATCGACCGGCGTATACAACTGCCCGACCGACGAGTAAATACCCAGCTGGCGGAACATGCCCTCCATGCCGAAAGTTCGCGCCTCATCGGCCACGATCGGTACGATACGCTCTGCGATGCGCTTGTCTCGCAGCAGCGCGGTCAGGCCACGCACGAACGCCATGGTGGTGCTGATCTCACGCTCACCGGAGGACTTCAGCAAAGACTCGAAGATCTCTAACCCCGGAACTTCCAGGCGCTCACAGTCGCGCCTGCGCTGGGGCAGGAACCCGCCCAGCGCCTTGCGGCGCTCAAGCAGGTACCGGACTTCCTCGCTTTCCGGCCCGGGATGATAGTAAGGAACACTCTCCAACTGCTCATCCGGTATCGGCACACCGAAGCGATCGCGGAACTGGCGAATCGACTCGACATCCATCTTCTTCTGTTGGTGGGTGATGTTCTGCGCCTCGCCCGCCCCGCCCATGCCGTAGCCCTTGACAGTTTTGGCCAGAACGACCGTCGGCAGCTTCTTGTAGCTCATGGCCGCGCTGTAGGCCGAGTAGAGCTTGTGCGGGTCGTGGCCGCCGCGGTTGAGTCGCCAGATATCCTCGTCCGTCATGGTGGCTACCATTTCCAGCAGCTCCGGATACTTGCCGAAGAAATGGTCACGCGTGTACTTGCCGCCCTTGGCCTTGTAATTCTGGTACTCGCCGTCGACCGCCTCTTCCATCCGCTTTCGCAGAAGGCCGTTCTTGTCTTTGGCGAACAGCTTGTCCCAGTAGGAACCCCAGATGACCTTGATCACGTTCCAGCCGGCGCCGCGGAAAACACCCTCCAACTCCTGGATGATCTTGCCGTTGCCGCGCACCGGCCCGTCGAGCCGCTGCAGATTGCAGTTGATCACGAAAATCAGATTGCTGAGCCGCTCCCGGCCGGCGAGCGAAATCGCGCCCAGCGATTCCGGCTCGTCGGTTTCGCCATCGCCCAGGAAGCACCAGACCTTGCGGTCGGAGGTGTCCGCGATGCCGCGATCGTGCAGGTATTTCAGAAAGCGTGCCTGGTAGATTGCCATGATGGGGCCCAGGCCCATGGAAACAGTCGGTAGCTGCCAATAATCCGGCATCAGCCAGGGATGCGGATAGGAACTCAGTCCCTTACCATCCGTCTCCTGCCGGAAGTTGTCGAGCTGCTCTTCGCTGATCCGGCCCTCGAGATAGGATCGGGCGTAAATGCCCGGCGAGGAGTGGCCCTGGATGTAGACCAGGTCGCCACCCCCGGGATGCTCCGGTCCACGGAAGAAGTGGTTGAAGGCAACGTCGTAAAGCGTCGCCGCCGACGCGAAACTGGCGATATGGCCACCCAGTTCGCCGCCGCGCTTACTGGCGCGAACAACCGTGGCCATCGCATTCCACCGGATGATCGAGCGAATCCGGTATTCCAGCTCGGTATTGCCGGGGTGGCGCGCACCCATCTGTGCAGGAATCGTGTTGATGTAGGCTGTCGTGGCGTCGTAGGGCAGGTAACCGCCGGACCGTCGCGTGAAGTCGACCAGCTGTTCCAGCAGGTAATGGGCCCGGCCGGGACCTTCGCGTTCGATCACCGCCTGCAGCGAATCAAGCCATTCCTGGGTTTCCAGCGGATCCGAATCCTGCCTGATCTTCTCGTCTTTCTGGTTCATCCGTTTACTCCCGCAGCGACGGTTGGTTCTGCACGGGTCTTGTCGTGCTGCTGTGCGTCGACTACAGCGATGGCTGTCATGTTAACGACTCGCCGCACGGTTGCGGAGGACGTCAGCACGTGGGCGGGCTTGCCCACGCCGAGCAGGATCGGGCCGACGGTCACGCTATTGCTCAACATGCGCGCGAGATTGAAACTGATATGCGCCGAGGCGATATCCGGCGCCACCAGCAGGTTTGCCCGCCCCTGCAGCCGTGAATTGGGAAAGACCTGCCGGCGGAACTCTTCGTCCAGGGCCATGTCAGCGGTCATTTCACCCTCGACTTCCAGATCAGGCGCCCACTCCCGCAACAGGGCGAGGGCCTCCTTCATTTTAATGGCGACGCGGTCATTCTCACTACCGAACGCCGAATGCGAAAGCAAAGCGACTTTGGGCCGCATACCGAAAATCTTCAACTTTGTGGCCGCCATCAGGGCAACCTCGGCCACCTGGCGCGCGTCCGGATCGGCATTGACATGCGTATCACACACAAAAATCGTGTTTTCGTCCGACGTGAGCGCGCTCATCGAACCGGGGACGTTGACGCCGGGAGCCAGGCCGAGCACGTCGAGAACATGTTGAAGTTTCGTTCGATACTGGCCTACGACACCGGCCAGCATGGCATCGGCCTCGCCCCGCTGAACCATGACCGCGGCGATAACAGAGGTCCGCGTACGGATCACGTTCTTGGCGATATCGGGCGATACGCCCTGTCTTTCCATTAACGCATGGTAGGTCGTCCAATACTCACGATAGCGGCTGTCCTTCTCGGGATTGACCAGTTCAAAATCCACTCCGGGCCTGATTCTCAGGCCGAACTTCTCGATCCGGTGCTCGACTACGGCCGGCCGCCCGATGACGATCGGGAATGCAAGTGCGTTGTCAACGACCGACTGGACGGCTCGCAGTACCACGGGTTCTTCGCCTTCCGCGTATACCACTCGCCGCGGATTGCGCCGGGCCGCGTCGAATACCGGCTTCATCAGCATGCCGGTGCGGTAAACGAAGGCATCCAGTGCCTGTCGGTAGGCCGCCATGTCCTCGATGGGCCGTGCGGCCACGCCGCTGTCCATGGCTGCCTGGGCCACGGCCGGTGCGACACTGGCCAGCAGGCGGGGGTCGAAAGGCCGCGGGATAATGTAGTCAGGACCGAACTGCAGCGCTTCGTCCTGGTAAGAAAACGCCTCTTTCTGCTGGACTTCCTGGTGGGTCAGATCAGCCAGCGCACGCACGCAAGCCATCTGCATTTCGTCGTTAATGCAGGTTGCGCCGGCATCCAGCGCACCGCGGAAAATGTACGGAAAGCACAGTACGTTGTTGACCTGGTTAGGGTAATCGGACCGGCCGGTGGCGATGATTGCATCCGGGGCCGCCTCCCGCGCATCTTCGGGCAGAATCTCGGGATTGGGGTTGGCCAGCGCGAGGATAATCGGCCTCGGGGCCATTGTTGAAACCATCGCTTTGCTGAGGACCCCACCGACCGAAACCCCCAGGAATACATCTGCACCGGCTACTGCCTCTGCCAGCGTGCGCTTGTCCGTGTCGGCGGCGTACGGCAGCTTTTCCGGGTCTTCGTTATCGAAGCGACCCTTGTAAATCAATCCATCACGATCGCAGACCAGCACGTTTTCATGGCGCAGACCCAACTTGATTAGCAGATCAAGGCAGGCGATGCCCGCGGCTCCGGCGCCGGACGCGGCCAGCTTTACATCCTCGATGTTCTTGCCGACGATCTGCAGCGCATTGAGCACGGCGGCACCCGTAATGATGGCCGTGCCATGCTGATCGTCGTGAAATACGGGTATCTTGAGGCGCTCTTTCAAAGCTTTTTCAATCCGGAACGCGCCCGGTGCCTTGATATCCTCGAGGTTGATGCCCCCGAAAGTTGGTTCCAGCGCCGCGATAATATCGATCAGCTTGTCCGGATCCTGCTCGCCGATCTCGATATCGAACACGTCGATGTCGGCGAACTTCTTGAACAGTACGCCCTTGCCTTCCATGACGGGTTTGGCCGCCAGCGGGCCGATGTTGCCAAGACCGAGCACGGCCGTGCCGTCGGTAATCACGCCGACCAGGTTGCCCCGCGCCGTCACTTCGCGCACCGCTTCGGGATTCTCATGGATCAGTTCGCTGGCGGCGGCGACACCGGGTGAATAGGCAAGCGACAGATCCTGCCTGGTGGTCAGGGCCTTGGTAGGCGCTATGCGAATCTTGCCCGGCTTGGGATACCGGTGGTAATGCAGTGCACTCTCTTTTAGATCGTCGCTCATCTGGCTACCCAAAATCCAGCCTGGTCTCGGACTCCGATCCGCCTTCCTTGTCCAGCTTGATCAGGCGCAAAGTGTTGGTGCCGCCGGACTTCCCGGTCTGGTCGCCCATCGTGACGATGACGCGGTCGCCGGCCGTGACGGCGCCGGATCGCCACAGTTTTTGCAGGGCGTCCTGGATGACCTGATCCCCGTCGGTGCTCCGGCTTTCGAGGTGCACCGGGTAGACGTCACGGTATATCGACATTCGCCGACGGCTGGCGGAGTTTGGTGAAAAAGCATAAATCGGCACCGCCGAACGCACTCGCGAAAGCCATTGGGCCGTAGATCCCGACTCGGTCAGCGCAACGATCGCCTGCACCGAGAGATTGGTGGCCATGAACATGGCGGCCATCGCGATGGCCTGGTCAATTCTCTGGAACCTGACATTCAACTGGGTCACTGCGCCTTCCAGTGCCCAGTGCCGCTCCGCACCAAGGCAGATCCGGTTCATGGCCTCGATCACCCGGACCGGATATTTGCCGACGGCAGTTTCGGCGGAGAGCATCACTGCATCGGTGCCGTCTATCACGGCATTGGCGACGTCCAGCACCTCGGCCCGGGTTGGAATCGGGTTTTCGATCATCGACTGCATCATCTGGGTGGCGGTCGCCACCACCCGATTGTGTTTCAGCGCCGTGCGGGTGATGCGCTTCTGCAGCCCGGGCAGTTCCTCGTCACCGATTTCCACGCCGAGGTCTCCTCGCGCCACCATGATCACATCCGAGGCATCACAGATTTCCTCGAGGTTCTTGATGGCCTCGATGCGCTCGATCTTCGCAACCAGCGCCGCCCTGCTGCCTGCTTTCCGCAACAACTTGCGGGCGCGGTTGATGTCGTTTTCATTACTTACAAAGGACACCGCGAGGAAATCGACGTCCATTTGCGCGGCCAGTTCGATATGTGGCAGATCGTGCTCGGCGAGACCGTTAATCGACAATCCGCCGCCCTTCAGATTCAGCCCCTTGCGATCCTTGAGGGAACCGCCGTGCTCCACCCTGCAATTCACCTTTTCGCCAACCACCGACTCGACGGTCATCGAGATCATGCCATCGTCGAGTAACAGGATGTCGCCCGGCTTCACATCACGCGGCAAATTCCTGTAACTCACGCCGACGCGTTCACGGTCGCCGGGCGTTGAGGAATCCTCGGCATCGAGCGTGAACTCTTGACCAGGCTGCAAATCGACGCTGCCATGCTCGAACCGCTCGACGCGAATCTTCGGACCCTGCAGGTCCGCCAGCAGGGCTACCTCGCGACCCAGCCGTCCCGAGACCTCGCGCACGAGGGCAGCACGCTTCATCTGGTCCGCAGTAGTACCATGCGACATGTTTAGGCGGAAAACGTCGGCGCCTGCCAGTATGAGTCCCTCCATGACTTTGGGGTCGTCAGTGGAAGGACCCAGCGTGGCAATGATTTTGGTGCGGCGCAGATGACTGCCCTTGGTTCCGATATCGAAGTTCATGGCCGCGATTATAAGTGCAATTGATGACGGGAACGGTATGTATTTTGGGCGATACCCGCTGCGACGCTTCGTGAATCGTGAAAGCGGCCCCGGAGATAAGCCCCGGTCACGGGGCAGCGCCGGCGCATGTGATGGTTCTAGCGCGACGCGGTATACGGATACAGTTCGTACACCTTGTTGACCGCGGTGAAGATCGCATCCCGTAACTGCTGGGCAACCTTGTCGCTGGCGTCGGTCACAGCCACGCCCTGCCAGCTGATCTGGCGTTTCTGGCTATCCACGAGGTCGATGAATGCCGACACTTCCGTGGTTTTCGTGGCACGCTTGCCGACACCCACGCCCATCCCCACAGCCGAACCGTAGGAAGCCCCACCTGGACGGCCGTAGTAAGCGCCGCTCATGTAAGGAGTGGTGTAAGCGGTCATTTTGACCTTGTCATCGCTTTTCAGCGACACGTTGATCAGCAGGTCAGGATCTTCCGCCAGGCGGTACCCCCGCTCGGTCATTTCCCGGGTGATGGCCTCACGAAAAAGTTCACCAAAAATCGGCGAATTGTAACCACCCTCGACGCCCATCGGATTGAAGAAATTCCAGGTCTGATAGCGGCTGAAGTCAACGCTGGGATCTTCGTCGCTGCGCACGGCGAGGCCGGAAGAACAGCCAGCGGCCGTGAGCGCCAGGCAGCAAAGCAACAGAGGCAGGCCAAAGGCGCTCAGTGAGCGCCCACGAGGGCATCGGTGGGCCGTCATTTGGCGGCAGGCGCCGGCACGGGATACTTGGCAAACACCTTGTCTACCGTGTTGTAGACCGATTCACGCAACT
>Ga0209536_100005537_pt1 | contig 19570 bp, 13 predicted proteins | sample DeeMarSeWOR28_12_FD_187461 | JGI IMG/M metagenome (GOLD analysis project Ga0209536, IMG submission 187461) | Marine sediment microbial communities from White Oak River estuary, North Carolina - WOR-2-8_12 (SPAdes) (version 2) | ecosystem: Environmental > Aquatic > Marine > Intertidal zone >...
TTCGATTGTTGTATTGCAAATTTCTAGTGCTTTTTTTGTATCCCACTTATAATCATCCGAACCGTTCGGATCGTATTTACTTCCTTCGTTATAGTAATACTGAGCGATATAAAAAGATATCAGAGATGAATAAGGAACATCACTAAACTTTTTCTGCATATTCGTGATTGCATCTATGTAAAGTTCATCCTTATCGTTGTTAACGCTTTGGTTTCTAACGTAATTTAATCTTGCAAGATCTACGTCGATGAGAGCATCTTTTTCTTTGTCATCAAGATGAAAAGCAATTAGCTGCTGATAAAGCTGAATTGCATAAAACTTTAATGAAAGAGAATCTTTGGTTTCATATTTTATATCAACAAAATCTTCAGCAGAAGAAAAATCTTTCTCACTCTTCAATTCAAATTTGTAAACAGGTTGGGTTACTGAGGCTTCGTCATTTGCAAAAAACTGCAACGCTTGATGAGCGAGTAAATCAAAAAGGGTTGGACGCAGATAGGCATATTCATTGTTTGCGTATACAAGAATATCATCAAATTCTTTAGTAGAGATTTTTTTCAGCTTGTTGCTTTCTTCAAGCGAAGCGTGGAAATATTTTGTAATCTCACGGATCAGTCTTGACAAATCCCAGGTCTGAAAATCTTCATTATCAAAATTCACAGTCTCAGTCCTATTCTGAAATCTCCAACGGTTATTTTGATAATACTGCCAGTAAATATTTGCAAGTATTGATTCGAGGATTGCATTCGCTGGAAATTCAGCACTGTCAATCTCAGCTTTTACATCATTAACAATTTTAACGTGACTGTTTTCTTCAATGTAGTTGCCATATTTCAGCTTATAGAAAATTGATTTGATAAACTGCGGTTGATTGTTATCCTTTTTTGACGCCTCATAAATTTCTTCGACAACTTCAAGTGCTGAGCGTGTTAGTCCTTGCTGTTCAAGCGAATCGACAGTTTTCCACGCAGCTTTGTAATCGTCTTTAAATTGAAAGATAAATTCACTGTCAGAACCGATGTTAAATAATTTTATTCCGGGAATCAGACTCTTAAAAGAAAAGAATAAAAATGCGAGAGGAATTATTAGCAAAAGCAGATATTTACTTTTCATTGCAGCTACCTTTAATTTTTTCATAATTATAAAACTCCCAATCATATAAAATAATTGATAGTTTTACTGCCAGGAATTAAATAGGTTCCTGAAAAAATTTTTTCGTTTTAATAAATTTAGTGATTAACTAAGTGAGATATGACAGATTTGACGTGGAAATTAAGTTATTGATTTCCTGATGTAAGCTTTTCAAACATTTCGATGTCTGTCGCAGTAGTGACTTTGAAGTTGAGCATTGATCCTTCAACAATATTTATATCAATTCCAAGCTCTTTTATCAACATTGATTCATCGGTTCCAATAAAATTCTTTTCGTAAGCTTTTTTCATCGCTTGTATCAAATCATGATACTTAAAAATTTGCGGTGTCTGCACGTAATACATTTCTGATCTGTTAATATATTCTTTTACAATTTTATCACCTTTAAGCAGAGTATCTCGTGCTTTCAGGCAAACAAGGGCATTTCCCTTTTCTTTTGCTGTGTTTATTGCACTGGTTAAAATATTATCAGGAAGTAGCGGACGAGCAGCATCATGAACAGCCACCAAATCATCATCATCAGCTTTAATCAATTTAATAGCATTGTAAACAGAATCCTGTCTCTCCTCGCCACCTTCAATTATCTGTGAGATTTTAGTGAGGTTGTAATCCTTTTTAATTTTATTCAAAAGTGAAAAGTAAGGTGTTTCGGCAGCAATGATTATTTCATCAACAAGATTATTTTTCTGAAAAACTTCTAAAGTATAAACGATCAGTTCCTTGCCGTGAAATCTGAGATACTGTTTTGGAGTTTCAGTCCCTCCTCTTTTTCCTTTTCCCCCTGCAGGAATTATCGAAAAGGTTTTCATTGAATTCAAATTATAATATCAACATTGCATCGCCGTAGCTCAGGAAGCGATATTTTTCTTTCAACGCTTTTTTATATGCTTTCAGAACCAGATCCGTATCTGCAAACGCTGAAACCAGCATTAATAATGTTGATTCAGGCACATGAAAATTAGTTATAAGTTTTTTTGTGATCTTAAAGTCGTAAGGTGGAAAAATAAATTTATCCGTCCAGCCGCGGTTTTGTTTTACGAAACCATCTGCCGTTGTACTGGTTTCAAGTGCTCGACAGGTACTTGTTCCAACCACAAAAATGTTATGCTTATCGTGCATCGCTTTATTTATTACATCCGCAGATTTCGCCGGAATTTCAAAAAATTCAGAATCCATTTTGTGTTTAGTTAAATCTTCAACTTCAACTGGTCGGAACGTTCCCAATCCGATATGAAGAACTACCGGAACAATTGTAATTCCTTTTTTATGAATTTTTTGCAAAAGCTGTTTCGTAAAATGCAGACCTGCAGTCGGAGCGGCAACAGCACCATCAACTTTCGCAAATACCGTCTGGTAATTTTCTTTATCAGATGCTTCCGGTTCACGTTTAATGTAAGGGGGAAGTGGAGTCAATCCAATCTTTTCAACGGCTTTAAAAATATTGCCCGATTGGTTGAATCTTATCGTTCTGCCACGTGAAGTTGTATTGTCTATTACTTCACACCATAACTTATCATTGAAATAAATTTTATTACCTATCCTAACTTTTCTTGCCGGATCAACTATCACATCCCAGATACATTCTTCAGCGTTTAACTCTCTTAATAGAAACACTTCAATTTTTGCATTCGTCTTTTCTTTCTTACCATACAATCTGGCCTGAAATACTCGAGTTTCGTTAACTACGAGAACGTCTCCCTTCGACATATAATCAACAACATTTGTAAATCGTTTTGAATCAAGATCACCTGTTTCCCTATTGACGACAAGTAGTTTTGATTTATCTCTTGGAGAAACCGGATATTTTGCAATCTGGGTTTTCGGCAGGTTGTAACTAAAATCTGATAACTTCATTATTCTTATTCCTTTTAACTATTTAATGAAGTGAGTGATTCAGCACCACTCACCAATAATTAATTTTTACTTTTTTTCTTAGATGAAGATTTCTTAACGGGCTTCATCGTTTTCTTTTCATGAATTACGGCTCTTGCTGCAGCGAGTCTAGCAATTGGAACTCTGAACGGGGAGCAGCTTACATAATTGAGCCCGGTTCTATGACAGAACTCAACTGAAGAAGGTTCACCGCCGTGTTCACCACAAATACCTACTTTGAGATCTTTCCGGACTGACCTTCCTTTCCTAGTTCCAATTTCAACAAGCTGACCCACACCTGTCTGATCGATAGCTTCAAACGGATCACCAGGTAAAATTTCATTCTGAACGTATACGGGAAGAAATTTGCCGGAGTCGTCTCTTGATAATCCAAACGTAGTTTGAGTAAGATCATTTGTACCATAACTGAAGAACTCAGCCCGGCTTGCGATTTCGTCAGCAGTTAAAGCAGCTCTCGGTAACTCAATCATGGTTCCAACAAGATAATTTATCTTCTTACCTTTTTCATTCATCACATCTTTTGCAACTCGCCTTACGATGTCTTCCTGTAATTTAAATTCATTAACGTGACCCACTAGCGGAATCATTATTTCCGGTTTAACAGAAATTCCATTCTTTGCAACATTGACGGCAGCTTCAATTATTGCTCTTGCCTGCATCTCGGTAATTTCAGGATAAACAACACCAAGTCTGCACCCTCTGAATCCAAGCATCGGATTGAACTCGTGTAAACTTTCAATCTTCGCTTTCAATTTAGATTCTGATATACCAAGTTCATTTGCAAGTTCAGCAATCTCTTTATCTGAATGAGGAAGGAATTCGTGCAGCGGAGGATCAAGTGTTCTGATAGTGACTGGTTTTCCTTTCATCACTTCAAATATTCCTTCAAAGTCTTCTCTCTGCAGTGGAAGAAGTTCAGCAAGTGCTGATTTTCTTTCTTCGACGGTGTCAGAAATGATCATCTTTCTTACGGCTGTAATTCTGTCACCACCAAAGAACATATGTTCTGTTCTGCAAAGACCAATTCCTTCAGCTCCAAAAGCAATTGCATTCTGAGCTTGATCAGGCTGGTCAGCATTCGTACGAACATTTAATTTTCTTATTTCATCGGCCCATTTCATAAGACTTGAATAGGTCTGGTAAACTGAAGATTCTTTAGGATTCATTGTTTTTGAGATAAGAACCTGAATAACTTCAGATGGTTTGGTTTCGAGTTTTCCTTTTATAACTTCACCGGTTGTTCCGTCTATGGAGATGTAATCGCCTTCACGTATTACATCATTCTTTCCTTCAACCCCAACAGTTCTTTCCTTATAATTAATTTTCAGAGAACCACACCCGGCAACACAAACTTTTCCCATTTGTCTGGCAACAAGTGCAGCGTGTGAAGTCATACCACCGCGGGCAGTTAAAATTCCTTCTGAAGCATTCATACCTTTAATATCTTCAGGGGAGGTTTCTATTCTTACGAGAATAACCTTTTCGCCTTTTGCTGCCATTTCCTCAGCATCTTGTGCACTGAGAGCAACTTTACCAGAAGCAGCACCAGGACCTGCATTCAAACCCTTTGCTAAAAAGTTGCCGTCAGAAATTGCTTTTTGCTTTTCCTTCAGATCAAAAATTGGTCTGAGTAATTGATTCAACTGGTTTGGCTCAATTCTGCTAATCGCATCTTCCTTTTTAATTAATTTTTCTTTTACCATATCAACAGCCATTTTAATTGCGGCAAAACCTGTACGTTTTCCAACACGGCACTGTAGCATCCACAATTTTCCCTGCTGTATTGTGAATTCGATATCCATCATTTCCTTATAATGCTTCTCAAGTATTTTTCTTATGTTGTCAAGCTGCTTATAAATTTTGGGATCTTCTTTCTTTAACTCAGAGATCGGATGAGGTGTTCTCGTTCCTGCAACAACATCTTCACCTTGAGCATTAAATAGATATTCGCCATAAAAAACATTTTCACCGGAAGCTGGATCGCGTGTGAATGCCACACCAGTTCCGGAATCTTCTCCCATATTTCCAAAAACCATTGATTGAACATTTACAGCTGTTCCCCAGTCTGCAGGGATATTATTAAGTTTTCTGTATACAATTGCTCTTTCGTTCATCCAGGAACCAAACACAGCACCAACAGCACCCCAAAGTTGATCCATCGGGTTATCCGGAAAATCGTGTCCTGTCTTTTCTCTTATTGCAGCTTTAAACTCTGCAACTAATTCTTTCAGATGATCTGCTGTTAATTCGGTATCTAACTTGAAACCGTACTGATGTTTTTTCTTATCGAGTATCACTTCAAATGGATCTTCGTCGTGCTTGTCAACTGGCTTTAATCCTAAAACCACATCACCGTACATCTGTACAAATCTTCTGTACGAGTCATATGCAAAACGAGGATTATTGGTTTTCTTAATTATTCCCTGAACAGTTGTATCATTAAGTCCAAGATTCAAAATTGTATCCATCATTCCCGGCATCGATGCACGTGCACCGCTTCTAACAGAAACAAGTAACGGATTTTTAGCATCACCGAATTCAGCACCCATTTCTTTTTCAACTTTTGCTAAAGCAGCAAGAACCTGTGTCTTTAATTCTTTGGGATATTTTTTTTTGTTATCGAAGTAGTACGTACAAACTTCTGTAGTTATTGTGAATCCTGCTGGAACCGGTAATTTAATATTGACCATCTCTGCAAGGTTAGCACCTTTACCTCCGAGTAGTGCTTTCATCTCTGCTTTTCCATCGGCTCTCTTTCCTCCGAAAAAGTAAACATATTTTCTGGGCATTTATATTTCCTCCGAAATTAGATTATATTTTGAAATATTAGCGAAAACGAAATTTTTTAGACCCCAAAGATAAAGCCTTTAAAGCCATCTTCATCATCCAGGACGAATTTTATTTTTAAATAATATATATCGATGTCGTCCATCTCAAGCGAAAACCTGGTTAATTTTACAGCATCTTTCTCGGTTGTGACCACAGAATGTGAGTTTGTCGAATAAAAAAGCTGCCTTATTCTCTGCACATCGTTATAAGTATATCTCTTATGGTCTTTAAATATCAGCTTATTTTGCGTATCCACTTTTGCTTGTTTCAATACATTTAAAAAAGAAAATGGAGCTGCTATCCCGGATACAACAAGACTTTTCTGACCTTGAAACTCCTCAAGGCTGAATTCAGTATTATGCTTTAAGTCAAAAAAACTTATTGCTTTATAGAATCCCGTAAATATTTTTTTCCCTTTGAAATATTTTTCAAAATCCTGAAGAAATTCTTTCTTCTTTGTAAACTTTCTATTAATAATTATTGCACTAGCTCTTTTTATGGAGCTTAGCGGCTCTCTCATTGCCCCTGTGGGTAACAGATTATTTATAAAAAAGGATTTCTCAGCTAAAAACCGTTGGTCAATTACCAGTAAATCAATATCTCTTTTGATCCATCTGTGTTGAAAGGCATCGTCAAGAACGATGACATTTACACTAGTATCTTTGATAAAATGTTCAGCTCCTTTAACTCTATTTTCTGAAACTGCTGCCGGAACCCAGCAATCAAGTACTGTGTGATAGATTTCATCGCCTGATTTTTCGACAGTACTTAAGAATTTCTTCCCATTTGATACCAAAATGTAGCCTTTTGATTTTCTTCCATAACCCCTGCTAAGTACACCAACATTGTCTCCGGCATTCTTTAGTAATGAAGTGAGATAAATCGTCACCGGAGTTTTACCAGAGCCTCCAACTGAAATATTACCAACTGAAAAAACTTTAGCATTTACCGATTTGGTTTTGAAAATATTTTTATCAAACAGAAAATTTCTTAACCAGATTATAAGTGCATAAATATAAGTTAAAGGATATAATATGACTTTTAAAAAATTCATTTTAATTATTTCTAAAATCCTGAGCTCGAATTTGCAAATCGTTTAGAGTTTCTTCACACTCAGTAATTTTTTTTGATGTTTCTTCATACGTCAAATTTTTGTCAACATAAACAGGCTCGGAATAAACAATTTTTGCTTTAGTAAAGAAGTGCGGTATTTCAAATTTATCCCAGTTACTTAAAATTTTTTTTCTTTTAAATCCAACTCCAGCAAGCACTACGGGGATACCAGCTTTCTTTGCAGTAACTACAGCACCAGCTTTGAATTTATATCGCGGTCCTCTTGGCCCATCTGGAGTTATGGCAATTGAATAACCATTCTTTGCATAATCGACCATAATGCCAAGTGCAACATCACCACCGGTACTGCTCGATCCACGAACAACATTGTATTTCCATTTACGCAGCATTTTTGCTAACAGATCACCATCTTTACTTTTACTTGTAAGCGCAATAAATTTTTCTGAACTATGCAAGTACCACGGTAAGAGCATCGTACCATGCCAGAACGCCAGAACATAGTTTTGATTTTTGTTGTTAAGTTTTTCGATAACCTCAATATTTTGTTTTTCAATTTTGAGACTCTTACACAACACCGTAATTGCAGAAAATAAAAAATGATCTCCTACAAACCTGAGAAACTTTTTTTTTGACTCTTTAAAACTCATTCAAAATTTCCAGTATCAAGTTTGCCGCTTTTTTCGAAGCACCGGTTTTACCCAGTTTTTTCTTCACTTCTTCAAGCTTTTGCTTCATGACCAAATAAGCCTGCTCATCGGACAAAATTCTAGAAACTTCAGCAGCAATATTTTCCGAGTTTGCATCACGCTGAATTAATTCAGGTACGACCATTTCATCGAGTAAAATATTCACCATCCCTATTCTATCCAGTGTCACCAGTTGCTTACCGATTAGATAGGTCAGCATACTTGTTTTGTAAACCACTATCATAGGCAAAGCAAAATACCCGGCTTCAAGAGTCGATGTTCCGGATTTAATAATACCAAACTGGGAATACTTCATCAACTCATAATTATAGTCGGAGATTGTTATGAATTTTTGTGAGCTGCCAAGCTGTTGTAAATATTCTCCATTAATATTATTTGATCTTGCAACAACAACCTGTAATCCAAATTTTGATGCTATTTGATTTGCAGCTTTTATTACTTCTGGGAAAATTTCTTTTATCTCCTGCTTGCGGCTTCCAGGTAAAACAAGAAGAATATCTATATCTTTTTCAAGATTAAACTTTGTGAACAATTCATCTTTGCTTAAAAAGCTATAAGCATCAATTCTTTCAACCAGCGGATGACCAACATATTGAACGTTTACATTTTCTTTTTTATAGAAATCAATTTCAAAAGGAAAAACCACAAGCATTTTGTCAACAAGACGTCTGACTTTTTTCACTCTCCCTTTTGCCCAGGCCCAAATTTGTGGTGAGACATAATAAATAATTTTTACTCCCAGCGGTTTAAGTTTTTTTGCTATGCTTAAATTGAAACCGGGATAATCTATTAATACTACGCAGCTTATTCCTTCGCGTTTGATAGCCTCAATAAGTTTTTTCTGAACCTTGTGAATAAATGGTAAGTGTTTTATGACTTCAATAAACCCGAGGAAGGCCATATGGTCAGAATGATAAATCAAATCCATTCCTGCAGATTTCATTCTGTCTCCACCAATTCCTGTTATTTTCAAATCAGGATCTTGAAGTAATAATTCTTTGATTAAAGATGCACCTATCAAGTCGCCCGAAACTTCACCTGTGATAATCATCAATTTGTTTTTGGATGGAGTCAACTTTCTTAGCTCCTTATAAACCAAAGAATAACTAACAGAATCGAAATACTGAGAAATGCCTGAAGGCTTCTTGCTTCAGAGCGAAATCCTGCTTTCGGATTGTATGGAGGTTGAACTACATTTTGGTTTTTATATGGATAAAGTCTTGGTAGAAAAGCTTGCACGTGTTTGCAGTAATCACTGTAGTCATCTTTAAATTTTTCTTTGAGATATTTTTCTTCCTCTTTAACTATGAAATAGTATTGGACAAGGAAGAATAAAATTGCAATGATTTGTAAATACGGAAACAGAGCATATGACATTATTCCAAGACCAAGATACATGAAGATATTTCCGACATAAAGCGGATTGCGTACGTATGCAAATGGTCCGCTTATTATTAGAAAAGTTCCACCGACACCACCGGTTGAACGCGTTTCACTTCCAGCCCAGCTTACTCCCCAGAATCTGATCAACTCACCAAGCAGAGCAATTGCAAAACCAATTATCAATGTTAACGGAGTTGAATCCTGAAAAATGAACATCAGGAGCAAAAATGGAATTGGAGTATAGCTTCTGTATTTAAAAGCTATCGAAGAAATATTACTCATAACTTAAAACTCTTCAATTTTTACTCTATCATAAACGCTTCTCGTCTTTTCAATTCAGCCTGGTGTCTTTTCTTAAGTCGTTTTTTAGCTGAAAGCTCATTAAGACGAGAAATAACATCATTAAAATTATTAAATGGAAAATATGTGATTCTTTGAGCCTCGCAGTACTTTAATAAATCACTCTTAGCAAAAATGAAATCGACATATTGAATTGCGTCATTATCCGATATTCCATCGCCAATGAAAACTGAATAGTCATCCTCGCTGCTGTTATCAAGGATATGATCACGTTTGCAGTTTGCTGATCCTCCGCAGTTATCATTGTAAAAAGGAAATGACAGTATCAAATTTCCCGATTCGGTAATTTGTAGTTTATTACTAAAATATTTCAGATGATGGAGGTTTTCTCTTCGAAGAATTTTTTCAATGTAATAATCAAACCCATCACTCAAAATTTTAATTTCAAAATTCTTTTCACTACAATATTTTACAAATTGATGCAAAGTCGGGTCAACTTCCTGCGAAATAATAAATTCATCAAATTCATTTTTATTTATTCCGGAAACTGAGCCGCATAAACTTTTCCAGCATTCGCGTGCTGAAATTCTATCATTCAATAAATCATCTACAATTTTGCTGACAACATCTTCACTGAGAAATTTTCTGAAAATTTCTTCACCGACATCCTTCCGGGTTATCGTTCCATCAAAGTCTAAAAATATTTTGAACACTTTATTTGTTAACAATCTGATAAAATTTAGGATTATAGTTTTGAAATGAAATGTTTATTTCTCTTTTAATACAGCGTCAAAATTTCTTAAAAGTCCCGGAGTTAAGCAACAACGTTTATATCTTCGTTAAACCGCACACTAACTAATTTAGAAACACCTTCCTCTTGCATTGTAACTCCATAAAGTGTATCTGCCGCTTCCATTGTCCGCTTGTTATGTGTAACAACAATAAATTGTGTGTTCTCACTGAATTCCTTAATCAGACGCGTAAACCTATCAATATTAGCATCATCAAGAGGTGCATCAATCTCATCAAGAATACAGAAAGGACTTGGCTTAACCAAATAAATTGCGAAAAGCAATGCAATTGCAGTTAGAGTTTTTTCTCCTCCTGAGAGAAGTTCAATAGATGTTGGTCGTTTACCTTTTGGTTTAGCAATGATTTCTATCTTTCCTTCCAGCGGATCTGCATCCTCTTCCAACCTTAAATCTGCCTCATCTCCAGGATCAAATAAAGACCGGAAAACCTTGATGAAGTTTTCACGTATCTGGTTGAAAGTCTCGGCAAACTTAGCCTGAGCTGTTTGGTTAATCTCATCAATAGTTTTAAGAATATCTTTTTCCGATTCAACCAGGTCGTCACGCTGCTTATTAAGAAAATCAAGTCTTTCTTTTTCTTCTTCAAATTCAGAATATGCTAAAAGATTAATTGGACCAAGATTTCGAATCTTTTGGCGAAGTTCATGAACTTCTCCCTTACTCGTTTCAAAATCAAATGTTTCATTGTCCTCAAACTTTTTGCGTTCAATCTTTATTGAATATTCTTCATTAATATGTTCGATAAGATTGTTCTTTTTAATTTCAAACTCGCTCAGTTTTATTTCAATATCTCTATTAGCATCAGCAAGATTATCTTTATCAGTTCTTTTCTCATCAACGTTATTTTCAATTGATGAACCTTCAGACTTTAATGCCTGGTATTCTCTTTCAACTTTTTCAAGCTCTTCAATCAATAAACTTTTATTGTTTTCGAGTCCAGCGACTTCTTTTTCCTCTTTGTTGATCTTGATATCGATTTCAGAAATTTCTCTTCGTGCCACTGCTATATCACTCAATCTAGACGAAACTGAACCTTCTATTGTTTTAATATTTTCCTGAGACTGGGTAATAGTATTCTGCAGATTTCTTGCTTCGCCAAGCTTTCTTTCCAGATTTACTTTTATTTCATTCTTTTCAGCAACCAGTTCATTGAAATACGACTCTGCTTTTTTATTTTCTTCTTCGAGGATTTTTAGGTGTGATTCAGCAAGAACTTTTTGGTTTTTTATCTTATTTAGTTGTTCACTAATTACATTTTTTTCATTGTCGAGCTTATTGGATTCAGCAGCAATATCCTGTATCAGATGTCGTGTTTTTTCAATTTCATCATTCGATTTTTCTTTTTCATATTCAAACTGGGAGATCTGTTTTTCAATATTTGCCAGATCGTTAACAAGCATCCTGCCTTTGTCTGAAAGAACCTTCAGATCAATTTTGCCAATGCGTGATTCATAATCAGAAATTTTACCGGAAAGTTCATTAAGTTCATTTTGTTTTGCAGGAATGTCTTTTTTAATTTCTGCGAGAAGCTGTCTTTTACCAAATAAAGATTCATCAAGTACCGGTGAACCACTTTCAATTAATCCTGATCCCTCTGCTAAATCACCATCAAGAGTAACAAACCTGAAGTCCGGAAATTTAAATGATAATTCCACAGCCGAATCCAGGTCATTTACAATTGCTGTTCTATTGAGAAGTTTGTTAAAAAATCCTTTCCACTCATCATCAGCCTGAATTGCCGATGACGCCCAGAGTTTAAAAGATTGGTGAGCTTCTATTCTTTTTCCTTGTCTTGTGATTAAATATCTCTTAAGCTTTCCAAGTAAACCAGAATTTTCCACCAAATTGTTATTAAGATAAAAAGAGGCTCTTCCTAAATTATTTTCCTTGAGATGCCGGACTCCATTCTTTAATTCTTCGAGAGAAGAAATCAAAATATCATTTACATTATTTCTTAAAGCCGATTCAATAGCAGGTCTGAGTTCATCGGATGAGTTTCCTGCATTGGCAAGTAAAATAACATTTCCATTTGTCCAATCTGTTATTTCAAGAAGTGACTTTGTGCCCTTGGAAACGCCTTCAAAATTATCGATAAGGTTCTGAACAAATGAAATTTTTTCATTCAAGCTCTGAAGGTTACTCTTCAATTCGAGTTCTCTGGATTTGAACTCGTTCAGCTCTTTTTCAAGTTTTCCTTTTTCTTCAACCTTCTTTGCATAATTATCTTCTGCTTCATTCAGTTCCGAAGCAACCTTTTCTTTTTCTTCTTTCAAGCTCTCTACAAAGCCAACTGTTTTTGCAACATCACTAGTAAGGTTTTGAATGCGGGCATTGAGTTTACTTATCTGGTTATTTCTCTCCCCTGCAAGGCGGGTAAGGTTCAATACTTCGTTTTCCTTATCGCTGACCTGTTTTAGTCCCGATACAATTTCTTCAGATTGTTTTTTTACTTCCTCTCTTTTTTCTTCAAGTAACCTCGACGCTTTTTCAATCTTTGTTTTGATATCTTCGTTGGAGTCTCGGTTTTTTTCAATCTCGGACGTAATTGCTGTTGTATTTGAAACTGCCTGCCTGATATTTTCTTCGGTTGCTTCCTGACGGTCGTTTAATTCGTTTATTTCATTTTCATATCTGGAAATGTTAGCTTTAACAGATTTTTGTCTTTCCCTGGAAACCGAAATATCACTACGTAACAAGTAAATACTTTCTGTCAGTTTATTTAAATCAACTCTTTTAGTTCTTAGTTCATTTTCAATACTTCCTGATTTTTTTCTTATTCCATCGAGTTTTTCTGATAGTGAAGCTATCTCGTCTTCAAAAAGTTTTTTCTTCTTATTATTCTCTACTTTCAGCAGTATGATCTCTTCAATTTTATCAAGAAACCAGGAATATTCTCTTTCCGCAAGATTAATTTCAATTTCTTTCAACCGGGAAGTTAATTGAGTATACCTGTCGGCTTTTTTCGCCTGCCTTTCAAGACTGGATACATTTTTGGCAACCTCACTAACAATATCATTAACCCGTGTCAAATCGCTCATTACTTCATCAAGCTTGCGGAGCGCAAGTCTTCTTCTGAGCTTGTATTTGTTGACTCCTGCAGCTTCTTCAAACATAGTCCTTCGTTCTTCAGCTTTGCTGCTAAGGATTGTTTCCACCATTTTCAACTCGATCACAGAATAAGCGTTCGCACCAATTCCGGTATCCATAAACAGATTAGTGATGTCTTTCAGGCGACAGATATTTTTGTTAAGGAGATATTCGCTTTCACCTGAACGAAATATTCGACGAGTGATTGTAACATCTGTATACTCGGTTGGAAGAATTCCTTTTGTGTTCTCAATAACTAGTGAAACTTCTGCCATTCCCATTGGTTTCCTGCCAGATGTTCCATTGAAGATAACGTTCTCCATTTTATCACTTCGTAAAGTGCTGGATCTTTGTTCACCAAGACACCAGCGAATTGCATCAACGATGTTAGTTTTTCCACAGCCGTTCGGACCCACAATCGAAGTTACTCCTTCGTGGAATTTTACAGGAGTTTTTTGTGCAAATGATTTGAATCCAAATAATTCAAGTTTCGATAAATACAAAACGATTCTCTATAAAATATTAAACTGATTTAAAGTGAATAAAAGATACTCGACTGTTGAGTGTTTTAATTCATAATAAAATAAAACTGAACCGATGACACCAAGAATGAAAATTATACTGTACAAATAAACCGTTCCCGGTTTCGCATCGAATAATACGTGTATACCTTTAATTAACCTGTAAAGAACCCAAAGTTGTACGACTGCAAGACCCAGATAAATATATAAATTTATTGATCCAGCAATAAGTACTCTGTATAAAATTATTCCAACCGGAATGAGCAGAACAACAGGAAGCATTGCCCATATAAATGTAAAATAAACACTCACTATAAATACTTTTGTTCTTACAAAAGCTGACGCAATTTTTATTATCAAGGCGATAATTACAAAAATCACAATATTAAATACTGTAATCCATACTAAAGACATCAGAGGATTCCAGGCAAGATAATTTGCCAATCGCATCAGAAGTGGACTCGCAAACGCAAGCAGGAGATTTTCAAAAACCAAATCAGTTTTTAAGTGATAGAGTATATTGCTTACAATCAAAGCAAGAACGGCCGCAACAATTAATCCCAACAGTGCAGTATGAGAAGCAGAAATAATTCTTTGGTCACGAACGTCGGAGAAGAAATTGTACGGACGAAGCAAAGCTCTTGAAGCATCATCACGGAATTTCCTTCCGGAGTTAACAAGTACGCCTGTGAATATCGCGAGTAAAAGTCCGAAGATGATAAATATCATCGGCGAGTCATCTTTCTTGCTGCCGATAGGTATTGTTACTTTTTCAAGATTGTTAAGTTTTGAATAAACAACTTTATAACTGATCCTATTCTTGCTTCGGTTTTCATCCATTAAACCTATTCGATAAAGATTTCTATCACTGCCGCTGCAAATAAGTGATGAATAATCTCCGAAGTAATCATTGAAACTATTGATGAAAAATGCGGGCGCCTGATTATCTGAAATGTATTCAAAAAAGTCTTCATAATATTTTGCCTGAGCTTCAAAAGAATATTCATTCAGGTATCCATCTGAACCACCGATGTAAACCGGATAAGTCAATGATGAGAAAAAGATTCTTCCTTTACCAATTTTATTTTGCAGCTCCTGAATCTGATCTCCTACTTCCGAGGGTTCATTCTTCATAAACTCGAGTCCGTACAAATCAAGATTATCTATCTCATTTATATCTGTACCTGAAAATGAAGCGTAGGTGAGTAATTTACTTTTTTCTTTTGCGGAAGCCGATAGTAAAGTGATTAATGAAATGTGTTCCTTGATTTGAGGTAAGTAACTTCCTCCGAAACCGATTGCCACGAAAGAGGAATAATCACCGTAAAAAGAAATATAATTTTGCAGAAACTCTCTGCTTCTGCTTACAAAACCTTCATCACTTGCAATTCCCGATGGGACAGCATTTATAGGAATTTCGAGGAATGCAAACAATCCATTTTTTTCACAAAGACTTAAAAAGTAAGGATGGATTGTACTCTTCTCAAATCTTACACAGTTGAAACCAGATTCTTTAATTAAAGCAATGTCTTTCTCCATTTGGTCATACGAAATTAATTTCCCAAAGTTTTCGTTTCCCGGATAATAAGAAACTCCTTTAAGTACATAGTCACTGCCGTTTAACTTTAAAGTTTCATTACTTGAAACCAAATCAAACAGCGAAAGTGATTTTTTCTGCACATCAATAAGTGAATCATCCCGAAATATCTGTTGTGTTAAAATATATGATGAAGGATTTTCCGGTGACCAAAGTAATGCAGATTGCAAATCAACTTTTTGACTAATAGAAATATCTTTGTTCCTAGTAAGAGTAAAAGTAAATGCAGGAATCTCTTTAACAACATTTCCTGTCTGATCTGTGATTACACTTATTAATTTATATTCAAACGGCTCTTCTGTTCCCCCAATAACATCTCTCATTCTATTATTTTTTACAAGTGTTTCCATTTGCATAGAAACATTTTTGTAATCTGCTGAAAACGACTTTGTAATTTTTTCTTTTACGATATAAAAGTCCGGAACCGTATGAATAAATACATCACCAATAATTCCGCCGAAATTTTTTGGGAACAGAAATCTTTGATTCTGAGGAATTGAATTTTTTGAGTTTAGACTGTAACTCAATTTTAGAGAGAGGATATTCTTCTCATTGCTTTTCAGTATATCTCTCGGTAAAGAAACTTTAAATGGATATTCGCCGCCGCTGTGACGATAAATTATCGTATTATTCAGAGAGATGTCTGCAGTATAATTAATAGAGAAGAAAATTAATTCAAGTGTGTTTTTTGAAATGAAGGATTTTGACAACTCAAACTCTTTTTCAAAAACGAGTTCACCTTCGCCTTCAAAAATTGATGGGACATTGATTGTAGTTTTCGGTGCATCATCGTCATTTGCAGGACGGACTGTCCAATTACCATTCAATGAAATAATCGAGCGGGTTCCCGTATTATCAAAAAAAAGTGAGTCACTCAATCGGATTTCGTAATCCGCGACTTCTCTGAAAACAACCTGGCAGAATAAATTTTGAAAAGCAAAAAGTGCAAGAACTACTGAAAAAATCAGAAATCTAAAGGGGAAGGTTAACATTCGATAAGCGAATCCTTTGAAAATTTATAAAAAACGAACAAATATACTACAGAAACTAGGGGAAAGCAATCTGAAAGTTCTTACATTTCAAACAATTATTCTGTTCTCCGAATGAATCGAATTAAGCAGAAGCAATAATCCCAAGAAACGAATCTGCTTTAAGACAAGCTCCGCCAACCAGTGCCCCGTCAATATCTTTTTGTGAAAGAAGCTCGCGTGAGTTCTCCGATTTAACACTTCCACCATACTGAATAATTAAATTTTCCGCAACGGAAGAAGAGAATTTTTTAGCCACTAATTCACGAATAAAAGAATGAACTTCCTGAGCCTGCTCTGGAGTTGCAGTTTTTCCAGTTCCAATTGCCCAGACAGGTTCGTAAGCAATAATAATATTTTTCATCTGCTCTGCAGTGACTCCTTCCAGTCCTTTTTCAACCTGTCGCGATACAACCTGCATTGTTTCTCCACTTTCTCTTTGTTCGAGAAGTTCTCCGATACAGAAGATTGGTTTCAATCCTTTTGCAAGTGCAGCTTTTATTTTTCTATTTATCAGTTCATCAGATTCATTAAAAATAACTCTTCTTTCAGAGTGACCAAGAATTACAAATTCACAACCAACAGACTTAAGCATATCAGCAGAAACTTCCCCGGTAAAAGCTCCGCTTTCTTCGTAATACATATTTTGTGCGCTGAGTTTTATCTGTGTTCCTTTCAACAAAGAACTAACTTCACTTAATGATGTAAAAGGCGGGCAAACTATTACCTCAGTTTTATTATCCTTTCCCAATCCATTTATTATTTCGCTAACCAATTTTTGAGATTGGTGCAAATCCTTATTCATTTTCCAGTTTCCGGCAATAACTTTTTTTCTCATTTCTTCCTCTGATTTTTCAAAATTGTACGGACAAAGTTAAGAAATTTATGAAGTCTTTACATCTCAGCGAAGGTGGAATATGGAAGGCAAATTCACACAAAGTTGCAAATACATAAATAAGTATTGCCATAATTTTACAGAATAATTTAACTCCCTTTTCAGTATTTTTAGCATCATTTAATTCAAAATATGAGCACTATTAAAAAAGATTTAGCTGTTGTTGCCGTTAGCGGTGGAATGGATAGCTGCGTTACTGCTGCGATTGCAAACGAAAAGTATGAACCTGCGTTTGCACATATTAATTATGGTCAGAGAACCGAGAAACGCGAATTAAAAGCTTTTAACGATATTGCTGATTTTTATGAAGTTAAAGAAAGATTGGTAATTGATTATACTCATCTTTCTATTATTGGCGGTTCATCTTTGACTGATAAAAATATTTCTGTCTCAAAAGCCGATTTGAATAACACGGAAATTCCATCTTCATACGTTCCATTCAGAAATGCAAATATTCTTTCAGCCTGTGTCAGCTGGGCAGAAGTTTTAAATGCAAAAGCAATTTTCATTGGTGCAGTTTATGAGGATTCATCAGGATATCCGGATTGCAGACCTGAATTTTTCTCCGCATTTGAAAATATGATTGACCTTGGAACAAAACCTGAAACAAAAATAAAAATTGAGACTCCGATTATTCACTTATCAAAAGCTGAGATTGTTAAAAAAGGAATTGAACTGAAAGCACCTCTTCATTTAACGTGGAGTTGTTATCAGAATGAGGACGAAGCCTGCGGAGTCTGCGATAGCTGTGCCCTCCGGCTTAGAGGATTTCAACAAGCTGGGATCGGGGATCCAATTCCGTATAAAACAAGACCGGTTTATTTTTGAAATATTATTTGCGAGCACAATATGAAAAACAAAATAAAACTACTTGATACATTTAAAAACGAATTCCCCCACAGAGATTACACAATAATTCATACTGCACCGGAATTCACTTCTCTTTGTCCAAAGACTGGTCAGCCGGATTTTGCTACTATCACTATTGAGTATATTCCTGATAAGCTTTGTATAGAATTGAAATCATTAAAAATTTATTTCAATTCTTACCGCAATGATGGTTTATTTTTTGAGAGTGCAACAAACAGAATTTTAGATGACCTAGTTGCTGTCTGCAAACCGCGTTACATGTTGATAACAGCAGACTTTAATGTGCGTGGTGGCATTTCATCTGTTGTTGAAACAGAATATTACGGCAATGCTTTTAATAAAAAATAAAATATTACGGAAAGACAATTGGTTTCCGAGATAAAAAAAATATTTCAAGCAAGACGCGATGAATTATTTTCAGCTTACTCAAAGCAAGCTGATGCACTTAAATTCAGCAAAGAGTACAGTATACTCATTGAAGAATACATTCGCGCAGTAGCAGGAAGTGAAAAATATAATTTTGTTGTTGCGTCTGCAGGAAGTTTTAGTCGAAGAGAGTTCTCTCCTTATTCTGATATTGATATAATTTTTATAGCCGAGTCTGTTGAGGACAACGCAAAAGAAATTACCGAGCTAGTTACCAGATTCTGGGATAACGGACTTGAAGTTTCGCACACCGTAAGAGACTTATCCGATATTCAAAAATATATTTTATCAGATCTTCATACGTTTACACAGTTTTTTGAAACCCGCTATTTGCTGGGTTCAGAAAAAATTTATAATACCTGGAATGATGAGCTGCTCAAAGCATTGAACGAAGATCTTAAAGCTGATTTGATAAGAAGACTTATTGAAGATTCGGCGCAAAGGTATGATAAGTACGGAAGCTCACCGAAGATGCTTGAACCGAATGTTAAATATTCTGCAGGTGGTCTCAGAGATTTGCAGCTTGTTGAGTGGATGTACATCTTCTCAAGAAAAGAACTGCTGAACAAACAGCAGGAAGCTACACAGATTGAAACATTCTTAAGCCTGATTAAAGAAAACAAGATTACTTCTTCGGATGAAATTGGCCGTGTTCTCAGCAGCTATAAATTAATTTTATCTGTTAGAAACCTGATGCACATTGAATCAAAACAGAAGAACGATCGATTTGAATTCGGTGAACAGATAAGAATTGCAAAAATATTCGGCTATGATGAAGATACTCTCACAGATTTTATGAGAGTCTATTTTAATGCAGCAGTGATTCTCAACCGGTTTTCAAAGTCAATGATTAAAAAATTCTATGATGATGCATTCTCATTTCTCCCGGCATCTCTTTCGATTGTTCTTGATGATGATTTTGAAATGAAGGGAAAAGTAATCTCGATGCGTGAGCATGCACAATTAACAATGTCAGACATTCTACGAGCATTTTAT
>Ga0209536_100005538_pt1 | contig 19569 bp, 20 predicted proteins | sample DeeMarSeWOR28_12_FD_187461 | JGI IMG/M metagenome (GOLD analysis project Ga0209536, IMG submission 187461) | Marine sediment microbial communities from White Oak River estuary, North Carolina - WOR-2-8_12 (SPAdes) (version 2) | ecosystem: Environmental > Aquatic > Marine > Intertidal zone >...
TTGACATTGCTGCGGCGGGCCACCTTCGACCTGCAGAACGGGCATCAGGTCCGCCACACCCGGCATCACGTCATCGTTCGTCAGCACTGTCGCACCGTACGCAATCAGGTCGGCGACCGACCGGCCTTCACGCGCGCCTTCAAGGATTTCATCAGCTATGATCGCCGTTGCCTCCGGGTAGTTCAACAGCAGACCTTTGCCGCGACGCTTTCTCGCCAGTTCCGCAGCGGTGTAGATGGTCAATCGTTCGTACTCAGTCGGTGTCAATAGCATTGGGTTATGTAGACCTGTGTCAAAACTTCCATCAGTTTGCAAACAAACGGCTGTCCGCTCGTTCATGGCGCATCGCTGCCACGTCCGTCGCGGGAGTAAAAGCAGTAATCTCTTCAACTGGCGGAACCGGGTTCTCCAGCAACCTGGCGGCCACCGGGCGCAAAGCAGACAAGGCGGCCTGCGCCTGCAGGTGGCCAACCAGTCCCAGGCGAAGAGCGGCGCTGACCTGGCTTGTGACCAGCAGGTGCGCAGCCATCGCACGACATGTCACTTCCGGTACCCCTTGCTCTTGCCAAACCAGGCCCTGCGCGACGGCAAGGTGGCCTGGCGTCTTGTCACCTGTCACAAGTGACCGGAAACTCCTTGCCGCTTCACTTCCAAGCCGTTCGTGAACATTCAGCAACGCCGATCCGGCACGCCGCGACCCGTCACGAAATTCCGCCGGCAGAGTCATTGCCTCAAGCGTGCTATCTACCATGCACAGCCTTGAGAGATCGCCTCGTGCGTGCCAGGCCGAACTGATGACCGGCGCATCGAATGTTGCCCAACGGTGTATGAGTTGGCCTTCAACGAAGGCGGCCAGTTCCTCGCCGGTGCGCAGTTCACCATCGCTTCGCAACTGCTCGAGCCCCCATGAGAGCGAGACCCCGCCGCCCGGGAAAAAGCTGTCGGCGAATTGAAGCGCGCAAAACAAACCCGCATGTTCGCTTTCAGGCGATTTTTGTTGCACGTCCGTCCTCCAGCATTGGCCGAAGCCGGTCGAGAAAATCACTCTCAGGCCCGGACAACGCAATGTTGAGAATCGCGCCATCAAACCGCACGGACCAATGCATATTTCCGGCGAAGTAGCCAAGTTCCAACGCCGATGCGGCATCGCGCGGCGCGATACTGAGCCACTCTGTCTCGCGCATGCGAACCACCACAGCAAGGTCACTGGTCAGCAGCAGCACCGCGCCGTTATAGAGCTTCGTTGAACGCTCCAGAATGACCGCGCAATCCGTTCCCGCATCCGTCACGGCGCGCAACCTCCGCCGGTGCGTGTCCTCCGGCGCGAGCGCAATGTATTCGACGCGTCCCGCATGCTCGAGATGATGCAAACGGTGTGATATGCCAGGGTCCGTCGCCGGGCCGACAATGGTTTCCAATCGCAGCATGGTTGCCCTTTGAACGGGCGCGGACCGCGAGCTTTCGCAGCGAACCGCACCCGGTCGGTCAGCGGTGGACAGGTTCCTTCTCGTTGGGAATTCCCGGGATCGGTGCTTCGTCGGTACCGACGGTAGTACGGGTCATGGCCTCTACCATCTCGCGCGTGCCATCAGGATCCGTGATCCATTTCTGGTAGAAATCGTAGGGGCAGGCCGCGAGGCCCTTATCACCTTCGCGCGAGTTGATAAGGCCGGTGTAGCCACGATGGACCAGCTTGAAGAGATGATTCTCGGATTGCATGTTCTTGCGCGCGTCACGAATCAGACTCTTCGACAGCGCCGCGTACTGGATTCCGTTCTCCTCTTCGCCACACTCGCCGAGCGTTCGGCCATCAAAGCCGATGAGCGCAGAATGCCCGAAATAGGAATAGACCCCGTCGAAACCCGAGGCATTGGCAACGGCAACATAGGAATTGTTCGCCCATGCCATTGCTTTTGCCATGACCACCTGCTGGTCTTTTGCCGGATACATATAACCCTGGCAACGCACGATCAGTTCCGCACCCTTCATCGCACAGTCACGCCATATCTCCGGATAGTTGCCATCATCGCAGATGATCAGCGAGACTTTGAGCCCCTTCGGGCCATCAGACACGTAAGTGCAGTTGCCCGGATACCAACCCTCGATAGGTACCCAGGGCATGATCTTGCGGTACTTCTGCACGATCTCGCCCTCATCGTTCATCAGGATCAGCGTGTTATAGGGCGCTTTGTTCGGATGCTCTTCATGCCGCTCTCCGGTAAGAGAAAACACGCCCCATACCTTGGCCTCACGGCATGCCGCAGCAAAGATCTCGGTCTCTTCCCCTGGCACGCTTGCAGCGGTTTCGTACATCTCTTTCTGGTCATACATGATCCCGTGCGTGCTGTACTCCGGGAAAATCACCAAATCCATTCCGGGCAACCCCAACTTCATGCCCTTGATCATCTCCCCTATCTTTTTCGCGTTGTCGAGCACCTCCTTCTTCGTGTGCAATCTGGGCATCTTGTAGTTGACAACCGCTACCCCTACCGTGTCCTTACTGCTCGAAATATCCCCGTGTAACATCTTGAGTCTCCTTTCGTATGCGTTTGGTTACATGAAGTCTGGATTCCTGCGCCCTTCGTGTTTCAAGCCGGCCTGTTCGGCCCTGTTCTCCTTGCCGCAGCGGGCGACGCCCCCGCTGATTTCTTTCAGATTCCCGCGCCCGCTCAGATCGTCAGGTAGCTGCGGATTTTTTCGCTGTCGATGGACTCCTTGTGTTCTTCGTGGACTAATTCACCCTTGTCTATGATCAGAAACCGATCGGCAATCTCGATCGCAAACGACAACACCTGCTCCGACACAAGCAAGGAAAATTTGCGCTCATTCTTGAGTTCGTTGAGCGTCCGCGCAATGTCCTTGATTATCGACGGCTGAATGCCCTCCGTAGGCTCGTCCAGAAGCAGCACCTTCGGGTTGGCAACCAGAGCTCGCGCTATCGCCAATTGCTGTTGCTGTCCGCCGGACAGATTGCCCCCCTTTCGGGAACGCATCTCCTTCAGCACCGGAAACGTCTCATACACATACCCGGGCACTTGATCGGAGCCGGCCGTCTCCATCCCGGACAGGATGTTTTCCTCCACGGTTAGTAGCGGAAAGATCATCCGTCCCTGTGGCACGTACGCCAGACCCGCGGCGACGTGCTCGTAGCTCTTTGCATCCTGAAGTTCAGTGCCGTTCAGCTTTATCGTGCCGCTGCGCACCGGCAGCAATCCGATCATCGCCTTGAACAGCGTGGACTTACCCATGCCGTTGCGGCCCATCACCGCCATGGTTTCGGATTCGCCGAGCGTAAAGCTGACATTCCGGATCACGTGGCTTTCGCCGTAGTAAACGTTAAGGTTCTTGACTTCCAGCATCTTCGATTCCCGGTCAGTCTCCGAGGTACACTTCAACGACCCTCGGGTCGCTCTGCACTTTTTCCATCGACCCCTCGGCTAGCAGCTTCCCCTGATGGAGCACAGTCACCTTGTGCGCGATCTCGCGGACAAAACCCATGTCGTGTTCGATGACCACCATTGAACGACCTTTCGCCACTCGCTTAAGAAGCTCGGCCGTTTGTTCGCGTTCGCGCGAACTCATGCCTGCGACGGGTTCGTCGAGAAGCAGCAGTTCCGGGTCCTGCATCAACAACATGCCGATCTCCAACCATTGCTTCTGCCCGTGGGAAAGCTGGCCTGCCTTCGTTTTCAGATGATCTGCAAGGTAGACTTGCCCCGCGATACCTTCGATCTCCTTGTGAATGTCCGTCCCGTGCTTGAAGAACAACGCTCCGAGGACGCCACGTTTCCTAGGGTAGGAAATCTCCAGATTCTCCAGAACCGTCAGATCCTCGTAGACGGACGGGTTTTGAAACTTCCGGCCGACGCCGGCTCTGGTAATGTTGTACTCAAGCATGTGAGTAAGGTCGTAGTTCTTGAATCTGATCTTTCCCTTGGTCGGCTTGGTTTTTCCGCAAATCATGTCGAGCAATGTCGTCTTGCCCGCGCCGTTGGGCCCGATCACGCAGTGCAACTCGTCTTTCTCAACATAGAAATTCAGTTCATCCACTGCGCGGAACCCATCGAATGAAACAGTCAGGTCCTCGACGGACAGGATCAGTTCGTTCATTGCTGTCCTCCCTTGTCGCCGGGCGTCCTGAAACGGTCCAGCAGGCCCGCCAGACCTTGCGGCAGAAAGATCACGACCACCATGAACAGCCCGCCGACGAAGTACAGCCAATACTCGACGAAGTTCTCGGAGAACAAGGTCTTGGCCGCACCAACAAGGACCGCACCATAGACTGCGCCAATCAATGACAGCCTGCCGCCAACCGCAGCGAGGATGACCATCTCGATCGACGGCACGATGCCGACCAGCGATGGGGAAGCCAGCCCGATCTGCAGCGTAAACAACGCTCCGCCGATCGAAGCAAACACCGCCGCAACGGCAAAGATGAAGGCCTTGAATAGTGCCGGGTCGTAACCGGAGAAGCGCACCCGGTCTTCTCGATCGCGGATGGCGACAAGAAGCTTTCCCAGTCGGCTCGACACGATAAAGCGTCCGAACAGTATTGCCGCAAGCAACAGCAACACCGTAACGACGTAGAGCTTGGTGCGCATGCCGTCATCGAACAAGTCCATGCCGAGAAAGGTCTTGAAATTGGTGATGCCGTTGATGCCGCCAGTCACACCCTGTTGTCCGACGATGACTATTGCCATGATCGAAGCGAGCGCAAGAGTGACAATGGTGAAATACACGCCGCCGACACGCTTTCGGAAGTTTGCATAGGCAAGAACAAATGCGACCAGCGCCGGCAAAAGGATTATTGCGGGAAGAGTGAACCAGAAGTGATGGAACGGCTCCCACCACCAGGGTAATTCCTCGACGCTATTCCAGACCATGAAGTCGGGAAGGTTCGAGCCGAAGAACTGGGCCAATGCCTGAGCCGACGAATCCGCCTGGGTTGCCTCGAGTTTCAGGAACATTGCCATCATGTAACTGCCAAGCCCGAAAAACATTCCCTGGCCAAGACTGAGAATTCCGCCATAACCCCACGTCAATACAATTCCCGCCGCGGGGAACGCAAAGCACAGGTATTTGGCCATCAGGCTCAAGCGGAAGTCTGACAGCGCCAACGGCACTACGAGTAGCAGCAGCACTGCGAGAATAACGAAGGCATGTCGGTTAAGGCGCTCGACCAGCGATACGTGCACCACTTTGGCACGTCCGGATTCGTCCTTGATTGCTGTCACTCCGTTACCCATCAGCGTCTTACCTTCGAAGCGAAAAGGCCATTCGGCCGGAAGTACAGCGCTACGATTACGAGCAACAGAATCGATGCCTTGGCCATGGAGCCGGTCATCAGGTACTCGAACGTAGACTGCAGCTGACCGATGATCGCCGCCGACAAGATCGTTCCCAGCAGACTTTCAACGCCACCGAATACGACTACGATGAAGGTATCCACAACGTACTGCTGTCCAGTCACCGGCCCGGTGGAAGCGAGCATCGTGAACGAGCTTCCGGCGATTCCGGCAAGACCGCAACCGAGTGCAAATGTGAATGCATCCACACGCTCGGTGTTGATGCCGGCTGCACCGCTCATCGCGCGATTCTGCGTGACGGCCCGGATCTTCAAACCCCAGCGCGTGCGGAACAGCAGCATGTACACGCCGAAGGAAACCAACAGGGCCAGCATTACGATGAATATTCGCGACAGCGGAAACTGTGCGTCAGGCAGGAACGCGGGCGACCATGCGCCCTGAAGCCAACTTACGGTCGGCACACCGACTTCCTTCGGACCGAAAATATGACGGAATGCCTGTTGCAGAATCAGGCTCAACCCCCAGGTTGCCAGCATGGTGTCCAGCGGCCGATGGTAGAGAAACCGAATCAATCCACGCTCCAGCGCGAAACCGAAGGCAAACGTCACAGCGAACGCCAGAAGAATACCGACGAGGAAATAGACTGGCATCAAGCCCGGCATCAGTTTTTCGAACAGCAATGATGTCGCATAGGTCGTATAGGCTCCCATTGCCATCAACTCGCCATGCGCCATGTTAATGACGCCCATTAGTCCGAATACGATGGCAAGGCCCAACGCCATGAGCACCAATATGGTGAACAGACTCAGGCCGTTGAACGCCTGCATTGCGAGAATTTCCGGAGTCATCTCAGTCTCTGGTGTCTTGAACTTGAACCCGTTAACTTCGCGGCGATTCGCGCGACCGGAAGGAGCGGACGGTCGCACGAATTGCCGACGTAGAGGTCCGGAGTTTCCCCGGACCTCCAGTCGAAGGATCAGATCTTCGGGAAGGGATTCGGCTCGATCAACGGCGATTCGTAGATCATGTCAATCTGGCCATCTTTTCTGAATGTGCCAATACGAGCGTGTTTCCAAAGATGGTGATTGTTACCGTGGAACTTGATCTTGCCTTCCGGCGCATCCATCGCAAGGTCGGAAGAAGCAGCAACCACTTTGGGAACATCGAAACTGCCTGCCTTTTCGGCGGCCATCTTCCACAGATACACTGATATGTATCCGCACTCCATGGTGTCACCAATTACGCGGTTGGCTCCATACTTCGCCTTGAAGGCCTTCACGAACTTTGCGTTGGCCGGATTCTTGACGCTCTGGAAGTAACCCATGCAGGACATGAAGCCTTCCAGATTCTCGGCGCCGATCCCGGATGCCTCTTCCTCTGACACTGCCATTGCGCACAGCGCCTGGTTTTTGCTGCTGATTCCGGCCGCTTGCATCTGTTTGTAGAATGCGACGTTCGATCCTCCCACGACAGTGCTCCAGATGACATCCGGCTTCGCCGCCTTGATCTTGTTGATTTCGGATGCGAACTCTATCGATCCGAGCGGGTAATAGCTTTCGCCGACCACTTTGGCGCCGATTTTCTTGAGGTGAAGGTTGGCGATCTTGTTCATCGTGCGCGGCCAGATGTAGTCCGAACCAATGAGGTAGAACGTCTTGCCTCTGTTCTTGTACAACCAGTCGAGCGACGCGATAGCTGACTGGGTGCCCTCCTGCGCCGTGTACATGATGTTGGGGGACATCTCAAGACCTTCGTAATAAGTCGGGTAGTAGAGAAGGCCCTTGTAACGCTCCATTACCGGCAACACCGCCTTGCGCGACGCAGACGTGTAGCAGCCGAAGATCGTTGCCACCTTGTCGCGCTCGAGTAACTTGCGCGCCTTCTCGGCAAACGTCGGCCAGTCGCTCGCGCCATCCTCGGTAATCAACTCGATCTTGCGCCCCATTACTCCGCCGGCCGCGTTGATTTCCTCGATTGCCAATTTCTCCGCGTCAACCACGGAGGCCTCTGCAATCGCAACTGTTCCGGTCAATGAGTGCAGTATGCCAACCTTGACAGTATCGGCTGCCGCCGCACTGCGTATAAATGGAAATCCCTGCAAGGCAGTTGCTGCCGTGGCCGCTGCGGTGCTCTTGATAAATTGCCTTCTGTTGAGTTTCATGTCGCTCCTTCTCGCTTAGTTGAACCCTCGCCCGAACTGCGGCAAGCAAAAAAAAACGCCCACGCTCCGGTGGAAAAGACCGAAACGTGGGCGACTGTGCCTTACCCCGTTGGGACGTCCTTGTCCGTGTCGGGTATCCGAAAGCTGCACGGCGCTTCTGATGCCAGTGCCGTAATGTGAACGCCTCAATTGCAAATTCGAGGCCAGCGGCTCCGGAAGCACCAATCAACGTTTGAATCGTGGTCGGAATGCGATTCAAAAGTCGCTGATCCAATTACGAATACGAAGAAAGTGACAGCAACCTGAAAGCTGCTCCCACGCGGTCTCCGCTACGATCGAAAGGAGAACCCGGCGCCACCCTCTTCGCACAACAACAGTGCGCAGCCGATACGATCTGCACCAACCTGGCGCCGCTTGCATGGCCAGGCGGTCACCGTGTTCCGCGTTCAACGTCTATGGAAACATGCAACTTTTCGGTCCGCTGATCACCGGGTCCGGGAATTGCTGAACGTGAAAGTTGCAAGGAGCGCAGCAGGGCACAGCCTGCATACGAAATTTGATTACATGACAAGGTTGTGCTGATAGAGGTCCGGTTCGCGATTACAGCGACCCGGAAACAATGACAATGAAGAAACGACCGAACGACTCGATACGAATTGGCGTCCTGTTTTCCGAAACCGGAGTCACTTCGGTCATCGAGAAATCCGAACGGCTGGGAACGCTGCTCGCCGTCGACGAAATTAACGAAACCGGCGGAATAAATGGTCATGCGCTCGAACTCGTATCCTACGACCCACAATCGAGCCCGGCGAAATATGCGTTACTAGCCCAAAAGCTACTGCTTGAAGACCATGTACAGGTGATCCTGGGCTGTTACATGTCCAGCCAGAGAAAAGCCGTGATTCCGGTGGTCGAGCGCTGGAATGGCCTGCTGATGTATCCAACTCTATATGAGGGGTTTGAATTCTCGCGCAACGTGATTTGTACCGGTGCTGCTCCGAATCAGAACAGCGTTCAGCTCGCTGACTTCATGCTCAGGACGTACGGCTCGAGGGTTTTCATGGTTGGATCAGACTACATCTATCCATATGAATCGAACCGGATCATGAGTGATCTGGTATTTGAGCGCGGCGGAGAGAAAGTTGCCGAAATATATCTGCCCCTGGATGCATCAAAAGACAACTATGAGGTTGTCGTCCAGAAAATAAAGCAAACCAGCCCGGACTTCATTTTTTCGACAATAGTGGGGGACGGTACAGCACTACTGCATAGGGCGTTTGCCAATGCCGGCCTTGATCCACGAAAGATGCCAATTGCCAGCCTGAGCACTTGTGAAGCCGAAATACAACAGATGGGAGCCGAACTGGCGGAAGGCCACATCACCTCGGCGCCCTACTTTCAGAGCGTCGATACGGAAGCCAATCGCCGCTGTCTGGAAAACTTTCGCAAGCGATTCGGTGACGCCAGTGTCACCAACATGTGTTGGGAGGCCGCCTACTTCCAGACGCACCTGCTAGCCAACGCGATGAGGCGCGTTGGTAGCGACAACGTTGCCGATCTCCTCACCGTGTTGCCCGGTTCCGAGTTCTCGGCCCCGCAAGGGGACATCAAGATTGACGAGCACAACCATCATACCTACCTGAGGCCACGCATCGGGCGAGCCAATGCTGCCGGTCAGTTCGACATTTTGTGCGAGTCCGAGAGCTGGGTGCACCCTGACCCTTATCTTGTGTCTCACACATTGCAGGACTGGTCTGCTCCGCTCACCACGCTTGTGCCAACTGCACGTCCATGAAACATTTTGAAGGGACGCCACGGCTCCTGCGTGAACTTCGCTCCCTGCGGGTATTAGTGTTTCATCCTGACGATCACGATGGTCAGGAACTGATTTCCCAGTTACACCGCATCGGATGCCAGGTAAAGGCGTATTGGCCTCCTCTGGAGCAACTGCCCGAAGAAACAAAACTCATATTCTTTGCCATAAGGCCGGAAATTCTGACAATGGACTTGCCCTGGCTCGGCCGGGAAGATACTCCGCCAGTCGTACCAGTTGTCACCTACGAGAATCCCGTCCTTGTCGAGGCAGTACTCAACCTGAATGCTTTTGGCGTAATCGCATCACCGGTAAAGTCCTCCGGCATGCTCACCGCTATTGTCGTAGCGCTCAGCCAATCTGAAAAATTCCGGGAACGCGAGCGCTACATCTCCCGTCTCGAGCAGCGGCTAGCCGGGCAAAGAAAGATCGCGAAAGCCAAAGTTATCCTTATGAAGTCAAAAAATCTCTCCGAAGAAGCTGCCTATAACCTCATCAGATCACGCGCCATGGCCAAACGACTGACGACCGAAGAAATTGCGGACGCATTGATCAAGGCCGATGATATTCTTGGAGGATAGTTCCAATCAGGTGCCCTGTCGCTTCCTCTTCGCGTTGTTTGCAAGGAAACATTTTCAAGAGACGGATTCAGGCGAGCCCGCCTGACGGTTACTGAACATCAATGCACATGGAATCCTGTGCGCATCGCGCAAGTGCCGACGGTGCCCGCTCATTCCAGGTGCTCAGCGTACTGGAATCCGATGCCTGCGACACATGTCGATCGGCCATAGCCGCTGATCGGGTTGCCACGGGGTGTGAGAACACGTCAATGCAACGGGCGTCCACAACCTGTGAGCTTGTTTCCGTCAATCATCACGGTAACCGTCGTTTCGAACTTCGCCCCACTCATCGAGTCGGCGCAGTCTCTTCCTTCAAGCGTGACCGTCAGTTCATGCCCTGCCTGCGCCGCCTTGTATGTCGTCTTTCGCAAGGCGGAATCGCTCGAAGGCTCGGTCGGTGCAAACTCATAACGCTCGGTGCCGTAGGCCGTAACCAGCAGGATTCCGTATTCCCTGCTGATTTCCAGATACCACCCGGGTTCGTTCCCTGTCGCCCGGAAATCCGCTCCACGCAATTTGGCATCTTCCCATATCGCCTCTGCCCGATTGTTGCTGCACTCGGTGCGCGGCTGATTCCCGCCCTCCAGCATCGCCGACTCGCCTTTGCTCCAGAAGGTGACCGAGCCGTCACTGTACTTTGCACCGGAGGCGGCCTCAACGTGCGGCAGGCTGATTGTTCCTGAAGGCAGAAACAGCCAGGCCGTCTCACCCTCGATCCGCGCCGTAAACCGAAGCCCGTCGCCGCACTCATACACGAACGTACTGCCTGCCCGCCCCGGCGCGGGCGCCATTGAAGCGCGCTCGCCTTCGTTGTTCCGCGCCGGCTCTCCACGATCCGTGCAAGCGCCCGAAAGCAGCACGCCCAGCAGCAGCAAGACTGCCCGGGCTCTTCGCCAAATGTCGAAACGCATCAATCTGAATCCTTTCCTGTCGTCCCAAGCCAGGCGGCAGCGCCTTTGCCACCAGCGATGGAACCTGTGTCAGCTTACCGCAGTTCATGGCAGGCGCTTCTGCGGCATCAACGGATCCCGGCACCTGGACAGCGAACGGGGCACATCACTGCCGTTTACATCCCTGCCGTACCATTCGCGATCGTCTCCGCCACGGGTTGGTTGCGGAACGGTTAGCCCATGCTTGCTTGATCTAGCCGACGATCAGCAGGCTTGCGTAGGGCACAAGGACGAACAAGATCAGGACGACCTTGTAAGCGCCCATAAACGAAAACATGATGGCGTTGTAGGTCTCGCGTGGAATCGGAAACCATCGGGTCTGCACGCCGTAGACGAAGTCCGGCATCAACAGCAGGAACAGCACCCAGACAAAGTAGATTCCGGCGCTGATGATGCTGCACCACATGAAAAAAGCGGTAAGCGTTTCAATGTTCATGGTCCCCTCCTGCTCTTTCAATCGACTCCCGGCTACGGGTGTCACTCCGGCGTTTGTGTTGGCCCGAGGAGATGATCCCGGGTCAACCGGGCGCGGCGCATCTGCACTTGAGCCGAGTGATCCATGTAAGGGTGAGCAAAGGCGGCATCGTCAATCGTTTCCGCGCCCAGCGCGGCGGCCTGTTCCCTCAGTTCCCGCGTTTGCCCGGCAGAGAGAACCTGATCCCGTTTCCCGGTAATGACCAGCAGCTTCGTAGCGATACCTGGCGACAAATGCCTCACCGGGTCGATTCTGCCGGGACAGCCATATGTCGACATCCTGCTCGGACTGGAATCGATCACCGCGGCATCGAAATCAACGCCGGAGCCGATCACGTTCATCATGACCATGCCGCCCAGTGACACGCCATAGAGCAACTTGCGGTGGTACTTGCCGTTCAGGTCGGTAACGATTTCCCGATAATCCTCGATGATGGCATTGATCCTGCGCTTTCCCTCCGACAAGCCGTAGCCCCGATAATCGTAGATAAAGGCATCATAGCCATGGGCGCCATACACCGACAGTTCACGGACCATGCGATCGGCAATCATGGCGTTGCCCAGCGCCATCAACACGTAGCCTTCCGGTTTGACCGGTTTTCCGTTCCCATCGTGAGCCCGCACCTTGTAGCCACTCAATGTCTTGCCATCGCCAGTCATGAAGCTGACCGCTTCGATGCCGGGATCGTTTGCCAGCCGGGTCGGATCAGCGCGCGGTGCCATCGCACTCCAGAGCCAGAAAACCAGCGGTTCCTTGACTTTGCCGCAAATGGCGGATTCCCTGTCCACGGGCTTGCCCTCTTCAGCGGCAGCCTGAACGGTCATGACAGACAGCGCGGTCAGTGAGAACAGAAGCATTCGGAACATTCGGGTTGATTGTCCTTGCTGGTGCGTCGACACGGCGTTCCTGCACTCTTTCCTCTCTGCCGGAGAAACCCCGCCGCGGCCCGCTTCGGATTTCGCCTCGCAAACCGGTTGCTTCGTTGAAAACGTGTTGGCTCCTTTCACAAGCACGCTTTTGCCAAACCCGCTCATCACGTGTGCCTGCCCGGTCCTCGATTGACGTTAGCCACTCGGCGCGCGAAAATTCCAAGATGATTGTTGCTTTGTACCCCATTATCGCAGGACGACTTTAAGGAGAAAGAGAGATGGTGTTTTCCCGCTACAGGATACTCGCAGTCGTGATGGCCACCGTTCTGGTGACCGCATGCGCACCGACCATGGTCCGCAACGTAACCGATGCTCCCGTTGTCAGCAACAAGGCGTCCCTGACGCTTGACGATGTCCGCGTCGCGATCACGCGGGCCGGTACCGGCCTGGGATGGATCATGATCGAAGAGCGACCGGGCTTGATCAAGGGTACGCTGAAGCTACGCAGTCATGAGGCAATCGTCGATGTAACCTACGACACGTCGGCCTACAGCATCCAGTACGCTGACAGCACCAATCTCAATTACAACGAGAGCAAGGGCACTATTCACAAGAACTACAACGGCTGGATCCAGAACCTCGAGAACGCCATTGAACGAGAGCTGTCCGCACTGATGTAATCGGGGCATCACCAGGCCCTTGCCTTGAAGAAAACCGGCAGTGCAGATTCCGGCTCGGACCGCTTTCAGCGCACGTCCGAGCCGAACTCGTCTTCGTAGTCGTCGATCGCCGCCTGGATCACCTTTTTCGCATGTTCAAAACCGTAAGCCGGCCCGATGGAAACCTTGCTTTCTTCACCCGGGACCAGCTTGTAGGTCATGAAGTAGTGGCGCATTCTTTCGATGAGCGCCTCCGGCAAGTCGATAATGTCGTCGACGGACGCCCAGAGCGGGTCGTTTTGCAGAACCGCGATGATCTTGTCGTCTGCCTCACCATGGTCGAGCATCGGCAATCCGCCGACAACGCGCGCATTGAGCAAGATTTCGGTTTTTGAAATGGGACGTTCGCTAAGCACACAGATATCCAGCGGATCACCGTCTCCGCGAAGCGCCTCCTTCATCAACGCGCCAACCCTGTCCCCGCAGAAGGTCTTCGGGATAAATCCGTAAAGCGTCGGATGCTGTGATGACGACCGTTGAGGCCTGTCAACCCGGAGATAACCGGTGGTCTTGTCTACCTCGTATTTGACCAGGTCGAACGGACAGATTTCGATGAACGCGTGGACGACCCGGGGTGGCTCAGGCCCCAGATCAAGGCCGTGCCAGGGATGCGGACGCCATCTGTAGAAAGGCTTCGGGAACGGTTTGTTCATATCGGCATACTTTCCTGAAAATCGAATACGGTTTTACGTCGCGCCTCGGCGCTCGCCCTTCTCTTCCGGCGCTTACGCAGCTGATGGCGAACCGTACACGTTGCCACCCTGTCCGCCGGAGACCGCTACGGGGCAAGGATGCCGGATCATCGCCCGGCGCCGTTCCTGGTCATCTCCACGAGTGCAGCGACCTCCTGTACCGACAGCTGTTTGAGTTCCCCGTACGCCGCGGCGGTGTACTGCCGCTCCCCCGTGCCCTTGCTCTGCAGCACGTAACCGTCGGAACGCGCCATGAACCGGAATACAAACGGATTCGCCGGGCTTCCCGGAGCCGACACGATCACGACGCTACGCCCGTCTTCACAACTGTAGACCAACCATTTCGTGTTTCCGTAGGTCTGCTCCACCGGGCCGACACTGCAGGTCAGGGGCAGCGCAGCGGTGCTGTCATCGCCGTGTGCGCAAACTGACGCAAACATTGCCAGACACATCGCTGTGGTAATCAAGCCGGCTTTCATGCGTGCCCTCGCTTCACGTTGTCCCGATCATTCCCCGACATCAATCGCATGACGCAATCCTCGCTCCGCGCCACTGCAGGGCAGAACGCCTGATGCCAAAAGCGCGACTGCGCATGATTGATGCACCCTCCTGCAACATCCGGCCCTGCCACCCGATTTCAATCAACCGGCCGCCTCTTGCACAAGATAAAGTAGTGGAATGAATTTGGCGAATGAAATCTCTTCTCCACGTTCAGCCCACAAGATTCGATATCCCTCAGAACCTTCCTGAGCGAAAAACCTTTTCGCCCGATTTCCCAGAAATGCACCGCCCACGGAAACTCCTGCATGTATTCTTCGCGGTAGCGTCGATTAGGAAGATTGCTGGGAACGTAGAAATCAAACTGCCTGATGTATCGTTTCTGCTGTCCGCTCTGGAGATTCAGTTTCAGGCTGAAGCCTTTGCACGAAAACGGCAGACTGATAAAGACATAATTCTTCGACAGTGCACTCAAGGTTCCCAGATGCCTGGTGAAATCCTCGTAGGGAAAATGTTCCAGCACCTGGAACGCGCATGTGAGGTCATAACGCTGGCCAATCGTATCCGGGTCAAGCGAGCGGAAATCGGCCTTGATTGTCGGTTGGTGCGCATCCTCGAAATCCAGAGTGTCGTAGCGATATCCGACATCCCGCAAGTTCCTTGCGGCATAACCTTCGCCAGGCCCGACTTCAAGAATGGTCTTGACGCCACTCAAGGACTTTATGGTCTGCATCTGCAGCAAATACGAATCGGCGTGCGCAGGTGAAAGAAATTTTCCCTTGTTGATCGTCTTACCGCTCGCCATCTGATCCAGTGCGACCGGAGCGTGCGGCTCATCGAACATCTTTATCGAACGGTCATAGGACATTGTCAGTCTCTACAGAAAAGACACTGCACCGTGCACCTCGTAATTCCTTCCGATAACCAATCGTATCCTCACGACACGACCCGCCCATTTGGTGCCCGGCTGAAGACAGCTTAGCCGACAGTTTCTCACACATGCTCCCCGTCGCGAGGCGGTCGGCGGCGCTTTTCCGTGGCCGTAGCGGTTATCTTGCCTTCCCCGTTGTACGGCACCCGGTCGCGCAACTGGATGGCACGCTGACTAACACGGCCTGAACATGACTGGCGGATTTCGGCAGATGGGCCTGGGGGCATCGGCGAAGCGTCCATTGGGCGCAATTTCATTCATCAACGCGCGTGGCTCCGAGATACTCCTGCGCCATCTCCTCGGTGAGAATCTCCAGCATCACGCGGTTTTCTATCCAGAATTCAATGACACGAAAAGAACCGCGGGACAGTTCGATGGCCCGCCATCCCTCCCGCTCGGCGATGGCTTCGATTTCGGCTTTGCTTCGGCGAACGGAAACCGCGGCATGCGTGGCCGTAAATCCCGAAACGCCGTCGTTGTGCCTGAACCTTGCCTGACCGGATCCCGCATCGGGGAGCAATTCGGTACCAAGGGGAAAAACCTCGATGGCCGTTCCATGCTCATCGGCCGCCCAGGCAATATAGGAATCCTTGTAGGGCCCGAACTCGGTCAGCTTGCCGCCGAGAACCTCGCACAGGACCTGGGCAACATGGCGTGGATTTTCAACCGGAATCGAAAGATGATGGATCATTACTCTCTCCGAACGTGGTTGCCCACTTTCAGTGGCAATCAATTACCAACACTTGTCTTTGGCAGCCACGCGCATTGCGGTCAGTCAGAACCATTTGTCCTGCATTTCCAGACAGGTCAGGTCGCGATTGTGCAGCAGGTCGAACCAGTGCTCCGTCCTGGGCAGTTCCCAGCGGAAAAAATAGGTGCAGGCCTGCAGCTTGCCCTGGTAGAAATCGCGATCTTCCGGAGTCTCCGGGCCAAGGTGCTTCACCGCAACCAGCGCCTGGCGTAGCCATACCCAGGCAATCACGGTGTGTCCGACGAGGTTGAGATAGACCGACGAGTTGGCCAGCGCCAGTTCGCTTTCGCCGCGGTCAATCACGCACAACAGGTCGCGCGTGATTTCCATGATGCGGTCGAGCGCCTCGAGCAGGGACTTTCCGCAACTCTGCAACTCTTCAGAGTGGCATTTCGATGCTTCTCGCACGGTGGCATGGACTTCGCGCGCCAGCAACTGGATCGCCGCGCCGTCCTGCATGCCCGCCTTGCGCCCGAGCAGATCGATTCCCTGGATGCCGTTGGTGCCTTCATGTATCGGGTTCAACCGGTTGTCCCGGTAGAACTGTTCCACCGGAAACTCACGCGTGTAGCCATAACCGCCGTGCACCTGTATCGCGAGACTGTTGGCTTCGAGACAGAATTCCGACGGCCATGCCTTGGCAATCGGGGTGAGCATTTCCAGCAACAGGCGCGCATCGGTGCGCGCGTTCTCGTCCGGGTTGTGCTGCTGGTCGTCCACCAGCCGCGCGCACATCAGGCACAAGGCGAGCGCGCCTTCGGCTGCCACTTTCTGCGCCAGCAGCATGCGCCGCACATCTGCGTGATCGACGAGCGGCACCTGACCCTGCGCCGGGTCCTTGGCCCCGGGCAGCCGGCCCTGGGTACGGTCGCGCGCATAGCCGAGCGCATGGAGGTAACCCGTGTAACCCAGCACGGCGGCGCCCATGCCGACGCCGATACGCGCTTCGTTCATCATGTGGAACATGCACGCAAGGCCGCGGTTGGGCTCACCGATCAGTTCGGCCCAGGCGCCCTCGCCCTCACCGAAATTCAGCACACAGTTGGTGGTGCCGCGAAATCCCATTTTGTGGTTCAGCCCGGCGAGCGCGACTTCGTTACGCGCGCCGGGGCTGCCGTCTTCATTGACACGAAATTTGGGCACGATGAACAACGAAATCCCTTTTACCCCCGGCGGCGCACCCTCGATGCGCGCCAGCACCAGGTGAATGATGTTTTCCGACAGTTCGTGATCACCGCCGGAAATCCACATCTTGCTGCCGCGCAATCGGTAACTGCCGTCCGCTTGCGCCACCGCGCTACAGCGAATGTCGGCGAGTGACGATCCGGCCTGTGTTTCCGACAGGCACATGGTTCCGAAAAATCGCCCCGACCGCAGTCCCGGCAAATAGCGGTCTTTCTGCCCGGCAGTGCCGAAAGTCTGGATCAGGTTGCCGTTGGCGATGGTGAGAAACGGATAGGCCGCCGTTGACACGTTGGCCGCGTTGAACCACGCGAGACAGGCTTGCGCAACGGTCCACGGCAATTGCATGCCGTTCTCCCCGAAGTCCTGCGTCGCGGAAAGAAAACCGGCGTCATTGAATTCGCGCAGCGCTTCGGCCACTTCCGGAATCATGCTCACGCGCTTGCCGTCGAACGTCGGCTCGTTGAGATCGGCTTTTCGATTGTGAGGCGCGAACTTGTCGGTGGCGATCTTTGACGCGGTTTCGAGGGCGGCATCGAACGTCTCGCGCCCGTGCTCGGCAAAACGCGGCCAGTTGGTCAGCGATTCGACATCGAGCAGTTCATAGAGAATGAATTCGATATCGCGGGAGTTGAGGATTCTGGAATGCATAACGATCAGTGGGAGATAGTGTGCTAGTTGCCAACGGCCAAAGAGCAATTAACCACCAAGCTCACCAAGACCACCAAGACCACCAAGAACGCGACTGATCGATCAGGAATACTTGGTGCTCTTGGTGTGCTTGGTGGTCGTCATCCATTCGTCGTGCTCCGCGCCTGAATGCTCGCTGTGCGATACGCCCGGGTCAGCGCAATCAAACCACTTCAAACAGACCCGCCGCCCCCATGCCGCCGCCGATGCACATCGTCACGACGACGTGTTTGGCGCCGCGACGCTTTCCTTCAATCAGCGCGTGGCCGACCAGACGGCTGCCGCTCACGCCATACGGGTGACCGAGTGCGATGGCGCCACCGTTCACGTTCAGCTTGTCGTTCGGAATGCCGAGTTTGTCGCGGCAGTAGATTACCTGCACGGCAAAGGCCTCGTTCAGTTCCCAAAGGTCGATGTCTTCGACCTTCATGCCGGCGCGCTTGAGCAGTTTCGGCACGGCATACACGGGCCCGATACCCATTTCGTCAGGTTCCAGTCCCGCCACCGCGAAGCCGCGGAACACGCCCATGGGCGTAAGGCCCTTGCTCGCCGCCATCTTGTCGCTCATCACGACCTGCGCCGATGCGCCGTCGGAGAACTGGCTGGCATTGCCGGCGGCAATCACGCCGCCCTCGATCGCCGGCTTGATCTGCGATACGCCTTCGTAGTTGGTGCCGGGGCGGATGCCCTCGTCGGCTGAGGCCGTGACTTCCTTGATGCTTTCCTGGCCGGTGTCCTTGTCGACGATTTTCATCTTGGTCGTGATCGGCACGATCTCGTCGTCGAACCTTCCCTCGGCACGCGCTTTTTCCGCCTTGTTCTGGCTGTCCACGCCGTAGCGGTCCTGCACCTCGCGCGCGATGTTGTAGCGCTTGGCGACATTTTCCGCGGTCGCCAGCATCGGCCAGTAGATTTCCGGCTTGTGACGATGCAGCCATTCGTCTTCCGCCATGTGCTTGTTCGCTTCATTCTGCACGCAGGAGATCGACTCGACGCCACCGGCAACGTAAATGCCGTCCTCGCCAGCCAGTACCCGTTGCGCGGCGAGCGCCACGGTCTGCAGCCCGGAGGAGCAGAACCGGTTCACCGTCATGCCGGAAACCGTGACGGGCATGCCGGCGCGCAGGGCGATCTGCCGGGCAATGTTGCCGCCGGTTGCGCCTTCGGGCGTTGCGCACCCCATGATGACGTCTTCGATCTCGCCCGGATCGAGCTTTGCACGTTCGACTGCCGCGGCGGCAGCGTGCGCGCCCAGCTTCGCCCCATGCGTCATGTTCAGGGCGCCGCGCCAGCTCTTGCACAGCGGCGTGCGAGCGGTTGAAACGATTACAGCATCAGCCATTGCTTATTCTCCAGTCTTGTTCAGTTCCAGCTTCCACCATCAAGCGTTGAACTTGCCGCCGTCCGCGGCGAGTTTTTCGAGCAGCTTTGCAGGTTTCCAGTGTACGCCCAACGGGTTCTCGGCGAAGTGGCGAATACTCTTGAGCACTTTATCCAGACCGACGAGGTCGGCATAGAACATCGGGCCGCCGCGATAGCGCGGAAACCCGTAGCCGAACGCGTAAATGACGTCGATGTCGGAGGCGCGTTGGGCAATGCCCTCGTCGAGGATCGCCGCCGCTTCGTTCACCAGCGAGTAGAGCAAGCGCTCGACAATTTCCTCGGCGCTGATGTCGCGGCGCTCGATGCCTTTTTCGCGCGATTCCGCAACGATCAACGCCTCGATCTCCTCGTCCGGAATCGCCGCGCGGCTGCCCTTTTCATAGCGGTAGTAACCGGCACCGGTCTTCTGGCCGAAGCAGCCTTTCTGGCCGTTCAGCGATGAGATGTTCACCACGCGTCCCCAGCCTCGCGCCGCCATGCCCGGCACCGTGGCCTGGATGCAATGAAAGGCGCCGGTCAGGTTGACACG
>Ga0209536_100005539_pt1 | contig 19564 bp, 17 predicted proteins | sample DeeMarSeWOR28_12_FD_187461 | JGI IMG/M metagenome (GOLD analysis project Ga0209536, IMG submission 187461) | Marine sediment microbial communities from White Oak River estuary, North Carolina - WOR-2-8_12 (SPAdes) (version 2) | ecosystem: Environmental > Aquatic > Marine > Intertidal zone >...
CACCTTCTTCTCGGTGCCAAGCGCAATGGCACCGAGGATATTGTCGCGGCCAAGACGTAACGAGGGGTTCCACATTCGAAGCGCCGCATATTTTTCGTGGACCTGCTCAACGTGCATCGGGCTCAGGGTCTGCGCGTGCATGAGCTTCATGTGTTGATGGCCGGGCGTCTGCTTCACGCCGTAATAGAGACGCTGCAGGAATTCATTTTCAGGGTCAGAGCGGCAAGCGCACGATGGGATAGCAGGCAGTAATACACCGCCTGCCAGGATTGCCCCGAGTACGGAAACACTGATCCACGATTGGAGATTGCCAAGTGACATGACGCGTGGCCTTTCTCTGGACCATGGACCGCTGCGAGCCTCTGGCTCGCGGGGCCGCGAGGATTCCAGATACCAGTTGGATACTTAGGCCGCTAAACGCAAGTCAGGTGCCAATAGGCGTATATTGCCCGGCCCATTCGGTGTCAAGCCGCAGGCCGTTTCAGCAAACAGGCGTATCAGACGCAGCGTTCATGGTCAGCGTGGCCGGCGCCCACCGTTTCCTCGCCTAATGCCACCCTGTACGCTGCGGCTCGTCCGCCGTGTTTCCACTGCCGCCAAAAGGCTTGGGCATGTCTACGAACTTTGGCAAACCGTCGCTCACGTCCATCACGCGTTCGTTGTAGAAAATGTGGAACTGCGGTTCGAAACTGTACGTCGCGTCCGGGCCGGCGAGCGTCATCGGGTAGACCACGGTCATGTTTACGGCGGGCTTGAGATTCGCCACGCAGCCGCCGCATTTGGCGCATGATATGCGCCGGCTTCGTTCGCTGACGTCGCTGGTGATCACCGGGCCGTCGATGGTGACCTTGGCATCCGGCCAGATGCTCCAGGCGTTGATTGGCGCGGAATGCCATTTGCGGCACTCCTGACAGTGGCAATAGGCGGCGGCAGCAGGTGGTCCCTCGACCGTTACCGTCACCGCACCGCAGTAGCAAGACCCGTGATGAACCTGATTGTCTTCTGCCATTTTTCGCTCCCGCTGGTCAGGTGATTGCGACCAGGGCATCGTACGCGCCTGTCAGACCGTGCGCAAATCGGCATGCCGTGCTCGCGTTCCGAACAATGACGCTGACATGGACGTAGACACGGCGCCATCCGCTGCAGGCGTTGGATGGGAAGAGGTTGACGCCGGGAACATTCGGGGCACGAGCGTGTCCCTCTCCTGGTTGTCAATCCGGCCTTTGGCCGGCCGGGTCAAAAGGTGGCATATTGGGAAGCTACCAGCAGCCCGGGAACAACGGGTGGCCGGCAGGAAACCGCCAGTGGGTCAGGCAAGCTTATGAGTGAAACAACTATATCCGGTCACACGCTATCGATTAAAGACCATGACCGGGCCTCGGCCGGGCTGACGTATGTCTACCCGGTGGTCTCAAGGCGCGCAGGCGGTCTGTCGATCGGCGTCAATCTCAATGTAAACAACGCCTGTAACTGGCGGTGTATTTATTGCCAGGTGCCGAATCTGCAACGTGGCGCGGCCCCCGCGGTCGATCTGGCGAAATTGCAATCGGAATTGACGGGTTTCCTGCGCAACGTACTCGAGGGCGATTTCATGCAGCGATGCGTCCCGGAAGGGGCGCGGCGCCTCAATGACATCGCGCTATCCGGTAATGGCGAGCCTACCAGCGCGCGTGAGTTCGCCGCGGTGGTAGATGTCATAGGCGAGGTGCGCCGTGACGTCGGCGTTCCTCGGGACGTCAAGACCATTCTCATCACGAACGGCAGCCTGGCGCACCAGCGCCGTGTCGAGGACGGATTGCGCCGGTTGCGGGAAATCAACGGGGAAGTCTGGTTCAAGCTGGACAGCGCGACGCGCGAAGGCAGGGCACGGCTGAATGACACCCGTACCGGCATGGGCCAGGTTTCGAAAAACCTCGGCATCGCGTCGCGCGCGTGCCCGACCTGGATTCAAACCTGCGTTCTGGCGATAGACGGCGAACCGCCGAGCGACGTGGAACAGCAGGCTTATCTCGACTTCATCGCCAGCCGCATTGGCGACGAGCTAGCGCTTCGTGGCGTGCTGCTGTACGGCCTCGCCCGAAAGTCGTTTCAGCCCGAAGCGCCGCGGTTGTCCAGGCTCCCGCTGGCGTGGCTGGAAAATTACGCGCAGCGAATCCGGTCCCTGGGGCTGGAGGTCAGGGTGTCTGCCTGAAAGCCGCCTCCGGCCGCCAGAAAGATGGCCTGATGTCCAAATCTGTTACGTGCGGGCCCGGCGGTGCCTTTGATTGTGCGTCGTGCCCTGCATCGCCTCTGCTTTGAGTTTGCGATACAACTTTGGCTGGGATTTTTTCAGATGGGCAAGCGCCAGCAAATCGATTCGCGTGACGTTGCGCAGATTGAGCCGGTCGACATGCACCAGCCGCAACAATTCTTGCACTGGCTTGGGCATTTCCCGGCCGCTTTCGTAGCGCGAACCGCCGCTTTGCGTCACCCCGATCTGTCCCCAGAAATCCTGCTGGTTCAACCCCAGTCGCTGCCTGATGGCGCGTGGGTCGGATAGGCGTTGTGCTCTTGACATTTGATTATCCAATCTATCAATTGGGTGAAATGGCCGACGGGATTACCCGACGGGTTTGAATCATTTGAGCCGCGCGCTCGGGCAAAGTTCCACGCGGGCTTGATGACAAACGGATTGGGGGAGGCAGAGGGGGTGGCGGGAATTCCGTTGCGAAGCGCTGCACCGCTGCGAACTGCACTGTCCGGCCCGGTTGCTCCGGGACCGGCGTTGCTCGTTCGCGATCTTGCTGCGGCTTGTCGATTCTCTTCCTGACTACCAGGAGGGAGATGGATCGGCTACTTGGCGACCTGCCGTTCGCGCATCTCGTCCAGTGTCTTGCAGTCGATGCACAAGGTCGCGGTCGGGCGCGCCTCTAGACGTTTCAGGCCGATTTCGATGCCGCAGCTATCGCAATAGCCGTACTCGCCGGCGTCGATCTTGGCGATCGTTTCGTCGATCTTGCGGATCAATTTCCGTTCACGGTCGCGGCTGCGCAATTCAAGTGAAATGTCCGATTCCTGGCTGGCACGGTCGTTCGGATCGGCAAAGACAGTCGCTTCGTCCTGCATGGTGTGCACCGTGCGGTCGATATCCTCACCGAGCTCTTCTTTCAGCTGGAGCAGTATTTTCTTGAAATGGTTCTGTTGCTTTGCGCTCATATACGCCTCGCCCTTTTTGGGCTTGTAGGGCTTGAATGAGGAGCGTAGATCTGAAGCCATAGGGTTTACCCGGATTCAAAAAAGGCGCTTTAATAGCAGAAATCGGCGCGCGACGCAATTCAGCGGCTATTTTGCAAGCCGTCACAATCGCTTGCGCGTTGACCGTTACCCTCGTTAAAGCGTATAGTCCTGCGCCTCCGGGGTGTAACGCAGCCTGGTAGCGTGCCTGCTTTGGGAGCAGGATGTCGGGAGTTCGAATCTCTCCACCCCGACCAGGTTCCGGCGGTACGGAAATGAGTTGTGCCCGTAGCTCAACCGGATAGAGCACCAGCCTTCTAAGCTGGGGGTTACAGGTTCGATTCCTGTCGGGCATGCCAGTTATTGGCGTGGTCGTACGGGTCGTAATGTTTTCGCTGGTGGACGTAGCTCAGTTGGTAGAGTCCCGGATTGTGATTCCGGTTGTCGTGGGTTCGAGCCCCATCGTCCACCCCATTCCCTCTGCTGATTTCCGGCCTTTTCCCGCCGTCTTACTATGATCGCCTTGCGTGAAGTCACGCTGCGACGGGGCGCCAAGCGCCTGTTCGGACAGGCCAGCGCGCAGTTCCCCAGAGGGCAAAAGTGCGGCGTAACCGGCGCCAACGGCGCCGGCAAGAGCAGTCTTTTTGCGCTGATCAAGGGCGAACTGCTGCCGGATTCGGGCGACATCGAACTGCAGCCGGGCCTGGTCATCGCGGAAGTAGCCCAGGATCTGCCGGGCGGTGCCACGCCGGCAATCGAGCACGTGCTCGATGGTGACGCCGAACTGCGCTCGATCGAGGCGCAACTGCGCGAGGCCGAGGCAGCCGGAAACGGGTCGCGGCTGGGAGAGTTGCACGACAAGATGGCCGCCATCGGCGGCTATGCGGCACGCTCCCGCGCGGCGCGCCTGATGAACGGGCTGGGTTTTTCCGAAACCGGTCTTGAACGTGCCATCGACACCTTCTCCGGCGGCTGGCGGGTGCGGCTGAATCTGGCGCGTGCCCTCATGTGCCGGTCCGACCTGTTGCTGCTGGACGAGCCTACCAACCACCTCGATCTTGACGCGATTGTGTGGCTCGAAGGGTGGCTGCGCGGCTATTCGGGCACATTGCTGCTGATCTCGCATGACCGCGAGTTCCTCGACAATACCGTGAGCAGCATCTTTCACATCGAGGCCAGCGGCGTGCGCCTGTACAGCGGCAATTACTCGTCGTTCGAGCGCCAGCGCGCGGAACTGCTGTCGCAACAACAGGCGCTGCACGACAAGCAGCAACGCGAGATTGCGCACATGAAGGCATTCGTGGAGCGCTTTCGCGCCAAGGCAACCAAGGCGCGTCAGGCGCAAAGCCGTCTGAAGCAGCTGGCAAGGTTTGAAGAGATTCTTCCGGCGCACATCAGCTCGCCTTTCACGTTCTCGTTCCGCAGCGCGGCTGCTCACCCCGATCCGGCTCTGGTGCTCGACGCCGTCGCGGCCGGGTACCGGGGCAAGCCGGTCCTGAGCGCGGTGCGCCTTGAATTGCGTGCCGGAGCCCGAATTGGCCTGCTCGGGAGGAACGGGGCAGGCAAGTCGACCCTGATCAAGCTGCTGGCGGGCGAGCTTGCGCCGCTGGCGGGCGAGCGTATCGAAGGCAAGGACCTCAAAGTGGGTTACTTCGAACAACGGCAACTGGACCAGTTGCGCCCCGGCGATAGTCCGCTACAACACCTCGCGAGACTGGATCCAACGGTTCGTGAGCAGGAATTGCGGGATTTCCTCGGCGGGTTCGATTTCCGGGGCGACGACGCGCTGGCACCGGTCGAACGGTTTTCCGGCGGCGAGCGGTCGAGGCTGGCGCTGGCCTTGATCGCATGGCAGCGGCCCAACGTGCTGTTGCTGGACGAGCCGACCAACCATCTCGATATCGAGATGCGCCATGCCCTGACGCGCGCGCTGCAGGAATACGAAGGCGCGATGGTGCTCGTATCACACGACCGTGGCTTGCTGCGCGCGAGTTGTGACCAGTTGTTCATCGTCGATGCCGGCACCGTGCGCGAGTACGACGATGACCTCGAGGCGTACACCCGTACGCTGGCGGCGCCAGAACTGCCGCCATCGCACGAACAGCCGTTGCCGGGCCCGTCGCGCCGGGAACAGCGCCGTCTCGAGGCCGAGGTGCGGGCGCAGGTGTCGGCGCGCCGCAAGCCGCTGGAGGCGCAACTGAGCCGGCTGGAAGGGGAGATCGAAAAACTTACGCTGGAGAAAGCCCATCTTGAAAAACTCATGGCCTCTCCCGATATTTATGAGCAGGCGCAAAAGGCACGCTTGCGTCAGCACCTGATGGAGCAGGCCACTGTCACCAAACAGCTCGAACTGGCGGAAGAGCAGTGGCTGGACGTTTCGGCACGGCTGGAAGAAATGTCGTGCGGTTAGTGGAGCCAGGGAACCGCTGACGTGGCGCGGTGCCCAAGTCATGTTTATCAACGTATTCGGAGATTCCTGTGATTAAACGCATTGCCCTGTTTCTGTTAACCAACATCGCGGTACTGGTGTTGCTCAGTTTCACCATGCGCCTGCTCGGCATCGAGCGGATACTTGATGAATCGGGAAGCGGGCTGAATCTTCAGGCGTTGCTGGTGTTTGCCGCAGTCATCGGCTTTGGCGGTTCGTTTATTTCCCTGGCGATCTCCAAGTGGTCGGCCAAGTTCATGACCGGGGCCAAGGTCATTGAAAATCCCCGCACCGAAGTCGAACAGTGGCTGGTATCAACGGTGCGCGGGCAGGCCAATCAGGCCGGCATCGGCATGCCCGAGGTTGCCGTATACGACTCGCCGGACGTCAACGCGTTCGCCACCGGGATGAGCCGCAACAACGCGCTGGTCGCGGTCAGCACCGGTTTGCTCAGGAGCATGTCGCGCGACGAGGCCGAAGCGGTGCTGGCGCACGAAGTCAGTCACGTCGCCAACGGCGACATGGTGACGCTGGCCCTGATTCAGGGGGTGGTGAACACTTTCGTGATATTCCTTGCCCGTGTGATCGGCCATATCGTTGACCGGGTCATCCTGAAAAACGAACGCGGCCACGGCATCGGGTTCTGGGTCTCCACCATTATTGCGGAGATTGTCCTGGCGGTACTGGCCAGCATCATCGTCATGTGGTTCAGCCGGCGGCGCGAGTTCCGTGCCGATGCCGGCGGGGCGGCGCTTGCCGGCCGCGAGAAAATGATCTCGGCGCTGCAGAGGCTGCAAGCGGCGCACCAGCCTTCGGCGTTGCCGGACCAGATGAAATCCTTTGGCATCTCCGGCGGACAGGGCTTGGGCTTCAAACGCCTGTTCATGTCGCACCCGCCGCTTGACGAGCGCATCGAAGCGCTGAGGCATGCACAGGCTGCGGATTTGCGGGTCGGTTAACCGGCGGCTTCCGTTGGGCCGTTAGCCCTCAGCGCGGCGCGGTCTTTTCGCCATGCGTGAATTGACTGCCTGAACAGGAACACGCTGGTGAGGTAATAAATAGCCTTGAAGGCGAGCAGGCTGCGATAAATCGGCGTACCCCGGTACAGGTCGCCCGCCAGCAGGGCCAGCAACGCTTCCTGGATGCGCAGGTTGTTGCGCGGTGTCATGAACAGCTTGCGCATGGCGGGCCGGGTCATGCGGTAGACGAACCAGGAGAAATGCCCGAGCCCGTGGCGGACAGCCTTTTCGTACCGGCGTATGTGCCGCTTGGCGGAAGCCGGATCGCGCAGGCAGGCCTCGACCGCGTCGGCGCCGAAGAAGGCGCCCTGCATGGCGAGAAACACCCCGGATGACAACACCGGGTCGACGAACGCGTAGGCGTCGCCGATCAGCATGTAGCGATCGCCCGCCATATGCCGCGAGATGTAAGAGTAGTTTCCGGTGGCGGTGGCATCGCTGACCAGGTGCGCACCCCTGAGGCGTGCCGCGAGGGCGGGACATAAAGCGATCGTGTCGAGCAGAAATCGGTTCGGGTCACTTTTGCGGTTGCGCAGATAGGCGGGTTTGCATACCGCGCCGATGCTGGTGGTGCCGTCTTGCAGCGGGATGAACCAGAACCAGCCGTGATCGAACCAGAACAGGCTGATATTGCCTTCCGCATTTCCCGGCAGGCGTTGAGCGCCGGTGAAATGGCCGTAGATGGCGGCGCTGGCATGGCGCGGATTGCGCAGCTTCGTTCCCAAGCGTTTGGCGAGAAACGTGTCGCGCCCCGAGGCGTCAATGACGTAGCGTGCCCGCCACCGCCGTGCTCCGTCCCGGGTCGAACTGGTGTCGATGTCAACGCCGCCGGCCGAAGGAAACGCAACCGAAGTGACGCGGCATTGCTCCATTGCCCTGGCGCCACTGTCGACGCAGTGTTCGAACAGGATCCTGTCGAACTCGGAACGCCGCACCTGGTAGGCGTACGGGTAGCTCTTGTCCCACGCATCGGCGAAGTCCAGTTCCACGGGAGCATCATGAACCGGCGAGTTCAGTTCGGCGCCATATTTACGAATGCCGATTGCTTCGATTTGCTCCAGCACGCCGAGTTGCGACAGCAGTTCCAGGTTTACCGGCAGCAGCGATTCGCCGATATGAAAGCGTGGATGACGGTCTTTCTCGGCGAGCACCACGTCCAGCCCGCGCCTTGCCAGCAGCGAAGCGACCGTCGAGCCGGCGGGGCCGCCGCCGATCACAAACACGTCACACCGGTCCTGCGTCGTTTTGGTGCCAGCCGTTGTCATCAAACTCCCCTTGGGATGATCGAACCATGCCGGGTGCCAACGTGCCCGGCAAATCCGGGGTTCCTCCTAGTTCCGCTGTCGCGCCATCGGCGGTGTCATCGGCCGGACGCGGCGCTGGTCGATGCCGCAAGGCCATGTGCCCTCAAGTCGAACTGCCCGGAAAGCATGGGTGGCCCGGTGAATGCCTCGGTTTCCGATGAGGCGAGGCTTCTGATCTTCGCGTCGCACAGGTCCGCGTGTCCGGCATGGGCAAGGTCGACGATTTCCAGTGCCAGCCGGTGCAGCCACTGCGTGGATTGCCGGATGCGCCGGACGAACGCCGCATCGTCCAGCTCGTCGCGCAGGCCGCGATTCAGCTCCGCGAACCAGTCCAGTTCGGCCTGGTCGAGCATGACCGGTGCATTTTCCCCGGCCGTTTCCCGGGACCAGAGACGCAGGAAATCCTGCATTTCATAATTCAGTTTCTTGCACGATTCAAGATCAGCCGCAACCCTGCCGAGCATCCTGACATCGGTAAGCCGCCGCTGAAAAAAGAGTTGGCAGAGGATGCCCCAGTAATACGTGTAGTCCCAGATGATCTTGACCGGAAACACCGTCGGGTTTCCGAACATCGGGTACTGGTCCTGATAGAGGGACAGGGTGCTGTCGTAAAAGGACTTGAAGAAACGCTCATAGATGCGTGCGAGTTTGCTTATCTCCTCGCCCGCGGCATCCCGCGCAATCAGGTCGGTTACGTAGGTGTTGGCAATGGCAATGAAGTCGCTGCCGGGCGAGTAAAACGGATCGAGAAACACGCCCGACTCGCCGGTAAGCGCCCAGCGGTCGGCAGAGAACAACTGCTTGCAGTTGTAGGAAAAGCGGCGCAGGTAGGCGAAATCCTGCAACAGATGCTGCTTCTCGCGCACCTCTCGCGCCAGCCGTGGCTGATGCCGGTCGAGCCAGGCCAGCACCTTCTCGAAACTGTCCAGCGAGCGTGAAGGATGTATGCCCGAGTCGGCGACGATGCCGACAGAATGCGAGCCGGAGGCGAGCGGAATCAGCCACGCCCAGTAACCTTCGCCTACCAGATGATTGGTCGACAGCCAGCGTGCGCGAGGATTGCAGCGCGCCTGCCAGCCGGGGTTGGCTGACCATTCGTCAATGCTGATGCGCGCGCCGACGCGAAACCACACGGCGTTGGCGTCATGTCGGTTGTCCTGTTCCAGTCCCAGCCGTCGCTTGATGAGTCCGGCGCGTCCGGTTGCGTCGACCAGCCAGCGCGCCGTGACGGCATGCTCTTGTCCGCCGTGTACGTAGACGACGGTGTGGTCGGCACCGTCCTGCTTCAAGTCGAATTTCCGGACGGCTGCATCATCGATGAATTCGATGGAACGTTCGCGAACGGTATGGCCGAGAAAGTTTTCAAAGATGCCGCGGTCGATCTGGTAGCTCGGCGTCGACAGGTATCGGCTCGCGCCTACTTCGGTGACTGCGTCGATATCCGCGCGGCCGTCGGAAAAGAAGAAACGAAAGCCGAACTTCTTCAACTGCTCGGAGACCAGATGATCCTTCAACCCGAGCACGGTATCGAAATAATTGGCCGCGATTTCAACCGAGGATTCGCCGACCTTGTGGGTCGCTTCGGGGACGGGGTGGGCACGCCTTTCAATGACCAGGATACGCAGCCGCGGCACACGCTGCTTCAGTTGCAGCGACAGGCAAAGCCCGGCCAGGCCGCCGCCCATGATGACGACATCGTAGCGGCTGCTTTCCGTTCCCGCGTTCATGGCGCCGTTTCAGCCTCGTTTTTCACGGCCGCGATCTCCAGTTCCAGCTCGAGCCTGGGCCCGAGCGCGTAAGTGCAGCTTCCTTCCGACAGGGCCAACAGTTCCAGCAGGGTCATCGCGCCGGCCATCGCGTTACCGGCAACGAGTGAAGCGCACTGCGCCCCCGGTATCGAGTCGCGGGGGTTCCCGGCATCGCGGGTGTTCCACTTCAGCGAGAACTTCGCTTGTCGAGTTGGCTGCGAATTCAGCACCAGCGCGCAGCCGAACCGTCCGGTGCTGTCGACCACGGTCGAGAGGGGGCCCTGGGCTTCGATGTCGTACGCGACGTAAAGGATGCTCGTGGCCTCACTTTGCGCTTGCACCAACGCCTCGAGCAGGCCGCTTGCAAACGATCGGTGACTGGCACTGAGCGCCGTATAAGGGCGCATGCAACCGGTTGCGATCGCCCAGTAGCCGGCCGCGGCGTTATGCACCGAGTTATGAAATTTGGTCGGTGACAGTAACTCGGGGCCCTCAGCCAAAGTCTCGGCCATATAGTCAGTGATGGCGAGATCACCATGGGTTGACGAAAACACCGACGGCAGGCTTGCCGGTTCGCGCCCCGCGTGGGCGCATGCCTTGCTGGCGACTTCCAGCGAAACTGCGACCGTATCGGGGGCGCGGCGACGCTCGTTAGGCGGCAGTAACTCCGGTGACGGCCGTTTGCGCGCCTCCTGCGGGGGCGGGATCTCGCCGCGCAGGATCCGGTTTGCCTCTTGCCAAGAAGGCAGCGCCGCTGACCATACGCCAATGCCGTCGATATAGGCGATCCGGGCTTGCATCATTCGCCCCGCCCGAACAACAGGGCGCAGTTGCTGCCGCCGAAACCGAAAGACAGACTCATGCCGGTACGCAAGGAGGCGTCGGTGTTCTCGATGCGTATCTGTGGCCCGCACACGGAGTCGAGTTGCATCGCGTTGAGTGTGCCGGGCGCCATCGAGTGCTCCAGCGCAAGCAAGGTAATGACGGACTCGAGTATGCCGGCCGCGCCCAGCGTGTGTCCGGTCCAGCCCTTGGTGGAACTGGCCAGGGCGTCGGCGCCGAACAGGTCGCCGATCACTTTTGCTTCGACCTCGTCGTTTTTCCGGCTAGCCGTTCCGTGCAGGTTGATATAGTCCACGGCATCTGCCGTCATGCCCGCTCTGGCAAGGGCGGCGTCGATCGCCTTGCGCGCGCCCAGGCCTTCAGGGTGAGGGGAAGACATGTGGAAAGCGTCGCTGCTCTCGCCGTAACCGAGCAGCGCCGGGCCAGGTCCGTCGCGCTCGAGGAGGGCAAAGCCAGCGGCTTCGCCGAGATTGATGCCGCTGCGGGACGCGTCGAATGGCCGGCAGGGCTCGCCCGACACCAGTTCCAGTGAATTGAAGCCGAACAGCACGCTGCCGCACAGGCTGTCGGTGCCCCCGACAACGGCTGCGTCCGCAATTCCGCTGCTGATCAACCTTTGCGCCTGTCCGAACACCTTCGCGCTGGATGAACATGCCGTGGCTACGGTGATGCAAACGCCTTCAAGCTCCAGTGCACGCTGAACGAATTCGCCGGTCGAATGGGGCGTGTGTATTAGCGGATTGCGCAGATGCGCCGGAAAACGGTTTGCGCCGTCGAGGTTGGCGTAAGCCTCCTCGGTGGCGCCGATGCTCGAGGTTGACGTGCCGAACACAACCGCAACGCGAGTGCTGCCGTAGCGTTCGCGCGCGGCCGACACCGCGGCGATGAATCCGTCCTGATTCAGTCCGAGCCACGCCAGGCTGTTGTTGCGGCATTCCCATTGTTTCAGATGGGGTGGCAACGGCGTTGTTTCGACTCCGCCGACACGGCCGATATAGGTGTCGACCGGCCGCGTTCCGAAATCATTGGGCGTGAGCCCGCTCTTCCTCGAACGAAGCGCTTCAAGGGTTGCCTTGACCCCTTTCCCGGCTGCCGAACTTGCGGTGAACGCGTTAATTCGCAGTGGCGCTGGTGACATCGGCATTCAATTCTGGGGTTTCACGGTCAATGCGCCGGGCTGACGGCTTTTCGCCGCGGCCAGCACGATCGGGCCGGGCCTGGACATGCCGGCGCGTAACGCCGACCGGACCTTCGCTGATGCGTCGCGGCAGGCCGTCAGATGCCGTTTCGCGACAAGGGGCAAAAGTGCGCCGGGCGCAGCACACGGCCAACGCCTTTCCATGCTTGCTTCGCGCGGTTTCGGTCTGACTGGAACTTGATGTCGCCACAGTGCCCAATGGTAGCGGAATTTGCGGTTCCGTCCGCGAGACAAGTGGAATCAACCCAGCACCACCGCAGCGCGGCCGCTGACCAAAGGGGCATCGCCGGCCTTGACCGAAAATGCATAGATGACGCGCGAAGCGTCATCGAATTCGAGCACTGCATTGACCGACAGGGGGCAGTTCAGGTCGTCCATGTAGCGGCGGCTGATGCGGGTGTCGCGGACGCTTGCGAGGAATCCATGCCTTGCCCCCGCTGGATCAGACAGTTGGGCGCGGCCGTCGCTCGCCGCCGTTGCCGCGCCTGACTTCAGGGCGCTTGTTCCGAAGGCGCCCGTCTTGAGGGCGCCGTGCAGCGCCATCGCCTGGGCGGCGTATTCGATGCCGCACAGGGACGATAACCGGCCCTTGTAGCGCAGCGGGTTGCCGGCGTCGAGGTGGGAGCGGGTTTCGCAGCAGATCGACGTGTCGTCATACGCGACGACATGTTCCAGCAGGCACATCGTGCCCGCGTGGGGTATGAGTTGGCGGATGCGGTTGGCGTCTAACACTGTGCTCGTTGGCTGGGCCCGGTTCATTGCTTTGGCGCAACAGAAGTGGGCGGATCATGTATTGGTTCCGGTGCGTTCAAACATCCGGATGGTCAATCGTCAGGCCGTCTTCGCCCGCCCCGGCAGGTCTGCAAAATGCTTTGTTGTGAGGCTGTCCGGTTATAATTCCCGCTCGGGCGGTTTCCCGTTTCGGGTTGCGCCGCGAACATTATAGTTTCAACTTCAACGTATCAGGCATGAGTGACGTAACGACCATGAGCGGGGAGGAGCGCGAGTTGGCGGAGTTAATTGTGTCCGCGCTTAACCTGGAAACACCAGCCGCCGAAATTGACCCTGAGGCCCCCCTGTATGGCGAGGGCCTGGGACTGGACTCGATCGACATCCTCGAGATTGCGCTGGCGGTCTCGAAACGCTACGGCGTGCAAATCCGGTCGGATGACAACGACAACGTACGGATTTTTTCCTCGCTGCGCAGCCTGAACGAGCATGTCCAGCAGCAGCGCGCAGCCTGAATCGAAGCGAGCCCCCGCCAAGTTTCGCGGTGTGTTGCTGCTGTTGGTAGTCCTCGCGTACCCGGCTGTGGCTTGGTGGACCTTCGCCCACGGAGGGAAGGTTGGCGCTACGGCGCTGTGGGTCGCTGCGCTGCCTCAGGTATTTTGCTATGTCGGCCTGCTTTGGCTGTTCGGGCGCAGCCTGATCGGTGCCAGGGAGGCGATCCTGACGCGCTTCGCGCGCTTCGTCCACGGCGATATTTCGACGGAAATCGCGCGCTATACGCGCCAGATCACCGTCTTCTGGTCCCTGTTTTTTGCCGCCATGGCCATCACGTCCGTGTCGTTGCTGGTTTTCGTTTCCTCCGGCGCTTGGCTATTCTTCGCCAACGTGCTGAATTTGCCGTTGCTGGTTTGCGCATTCCTCGCCGAGTACGCTTACCGGTCGATGCGTTTTCCTGGTGCGATGTACCCGTCCCTGGCGGCTACGGTCACTGCGTTTCGCCAGTTTCGTGACACCCGCGAAGACAGCTAGCCCGGCGGTATCGCTGCCGGCAATCGTTCTGCGGTCCGCTGGCGGCGTGATTCAATGTGCGCATGATTCCATTCCTGGGCCATAGCGACGGCGCCCGGCCGGTTGCCTGTTTCGCGGGCCGGTTGATCAGCGCGGCGGAATTCCTGGCCGATGTGCACCAACTGGCGGAAAAGCTTCCGCCGCGCGCCTACGGCGTCAATCTCTGCCGCGACCGTTATTGCTTTGCGGTTGCTTTTGCGGCTGTGATGGTCCGTGGGCAGACCAATCTGTTGCCGCCCTCGCAAACGCTGGAATCCTTGCGGCAGGTCAACAGGACGTACGAGTCGGCCTATCTGCTGGTGGACGACGACGAAGATCGCCCGTTCGAGTCAATGCGCGTCGAGGTTGGCGCCGGGAAACTGGCCTATCGCCCGGACAGGCTTGCTTTCGACGCGGACTCGACCGCGGCTATCGCGTTCACATCCGGATCGACCGGCACTCCGGTGCCGAATCGCAAAACCTGGGGCGCGCTGGCGCTCGGTGGCGTCAGCGAGGCGTCGCGTTTTGGCCTTTGCGATCGGCCGACCACCGTGATTATCGGCACCGTGCCGCCGCAGCACATGTATGGCCTGGAATCCACGGTGATCATGGCACTGCGTGGCGGACTGATCATGCACAACCAGCGGCCTTTCTTCCCGGCCGACATCGAGCAGGCACTGAGGGGCATCGATGGCGACCGGGTGCTGGTTTCCACGCCGGTGCACCTGCGGGCATTGCTGGCGAGCGAGGCAAGACTTCCGGCGCTTCGTCTGACGGTATGCGCGACCGCGCCGCTGTCGCACGAAATGGCCGGGCAGTTCGAGGCACGTTTCGCAACACAGGTGCACGAAGTGTACGGATTCACCGAGGCCGGCATGGTCGCAACCCGCCGCACCGTCGATGGGCCGAAATGGAGACTGCTCGAAGGACTGCGTATTCAGGAAGAGGGCGGGCGTTACCTGGTCAGCGGCGGGCATGTGCCCGAAGAGGCGGTATTCAACGACCTTGTCGACGTGGTCGATGCCGAGCATTTCATATTGCGGGGCCGCAGTACGGATCTGGTCAACGTGGCTGGAAAGCGCACCTCGATAAGCTACCTGGACCATCAGATCTGCGGCATTGCCGGCGTCGAGGACGGTGCTTTCTTCATGCCGGAAGAATCCGGTGACACGGTCACTCGCCTGACGGCGTGCGCCGTCGCACCCGGGATGACGCGGGACCAGTTGCAGGCTGCGCTGGCCGAACGCATTGATCCGGTATTCCTGCCACGGCCCCTTTATCTGGTAGATGCACTGCCGCGTAACAGCACCGGCAAGCTGCCGCGAAGCGAACTCATCAAACTCGTGAACAAGTGTGCGTCTGCAAGCGCCGATCAACCGCTGGTCATCGACCGCACGATAGATGCTGCGCATCCTGCCCTCGCCGGGCACTTTCCCGGCGACCCGATTGTGCCGGGAGTGATCCTTCTCGATGAGATTCTGGATGCGGCGTCAACAGGGATTGCCCGGGAGCAGCCACTCGACGCATTCACGATTCGTTCCGCCAAGTTTCTGCGGCCGGTTCGCCCTGGCGACAGGATTCAGATAAGACTGACGCCGGCGGCAGGGAACACCGTGCGCTTCGTTTGCAGCGTTGGTGCCGATGCCGCCGTGTCGGGAGTGCTGGCGCTCGGGCCCACGGAGCAGGCATGAGCAGGCGCTGGCTGGAAAGCGCCGAGCGGTCGAACATACTCGCGGTTCGCGTCCTCGTGTGGATCGCGCTGTTTCTCGGAAGGCGCGTGGCGCGCCTGGTCCTTGTGCCGGTGGCATTCTATTTTCTCTTGTTCGGAGGCAGTGCGCGTGCCGCATCGCGCGCCTATCTGTTACGCGCGACGGGCCGAACGGCGACGCTGCGCAACGTATTCATGCATTTCTACACGTTCGCGACCGTTGCGCTCGACCGCGTCTACTTCTTGTCCGACCGATGGTCCCTGTTCGACATCCAGCTGCACGGCGAAGAGTTGCTGATCGAGCAGTTCGAGCGCAACAAGGGCTGTTTCCTCGTGGGGGCGCATATCGGCAGCTTCGAATCACTGCGCACGCTTGGCCGGCGCCGCGCGGTAACGGTCAACCTGGTGATGTTCGAAGCCAACGCGAACAAGGTCGCCCGCGTGGCCCGCGCAATCAATCCTGACCTCGCCCACGATGTCATCGCTCTGGGCACGCCCGAATCGATGTTGCGGGTCATTGAACAACTCGACAAGGGCGCCTGGGTGGGGATGCTGGCAGACAGGGCGATCAGCGACAGTGGCATGGTGCACGTGCCTTTTCTTGGCGGGGAGGCGGCGTTTCCCGCGGCTCCGTTTCGCATCGCGGCGCTGACCGGCCGGCCGGTGATTTTGATGCTCGGCCTGTATCGGGGCGGGAATCGTTACGAGTTGCACTTCGAGACCCTGATCGAATCCGCCGTTCTGCCAAGGGAAAATCGTGACGAGGTTCTTGCTCAGTGGATTCGCCTCTACGCCAGCCGCCTCGAGCACTACTGCCGGCAGGCGCCGTTCAACTGGTTCAATTTCTATGCATTCTGGGCAAGCCCTGAAAGCAAAGCCGATGAAAACAAAAGCTAGCCGGCGTTTCCTGCTGTTGCTTATCGTCTTGCTGGCTGTCGACTGGCAGATGATGGCCGGCCACGTATCTGCCGATGAGTGGAGCTTGTCGTCGTTGATGGGGGAACTGGGCGGACGCGCCAACGGCAAGGCGCAGTTCGTCGAAGAAAAACACCTCAGTGTGCTGGACACACCGATCGAGCTCAGCGGAACGCTCGCCTTTGCGCCGGGATGGCTCGAGAAACACACGCTGCAACCGCGCCCCGAGCGCATGATCGTCGACGGCGGCACGTTGATAATCGAGACCGGTCCCGACCGCAAGTCCCGCCGCCTGCGGCTGCAGGATTACCCGGCAATCTGGGGCCTTGTCGAAGGCATGCGCGCGACGCTGACCGGGGACCTGGAAACGCTGCGTCGCTTCTATGACATTGAACTGCACGGCACACGTGAAGACTGGGAACTGTTGATGGTTCCGTCACGCGGTGACGTATCGGCGGTGGTCCGGCTGGTCAGCATTCGTGGCGGAAACGGCCAGATCAGGATCATCGAAGTGGTGCAGGCAAATGGAGACCGCTCGGTGATGCGCGTCGAGGAAGCCGCGTCGTGACCCGTTCTGCGGGCGTGACGTTTGTTGTATGGCTGTTATTCATCGGTGCGTGTATCGGCATCGTATCGAACAGCCGATTCAGCACCGATCTCGAAGCATTCCTGCCGGGCGCGCCGACGCCGGCACAACAATTACTGGTCGATCAACTCAGGGATGGTGTCGTTTCGCGGATGATCCTCATCGCGATCGAGGGGGACGAAGAACAGGTGCTGGCGGCGCTAAGTCGCGAAGTGACCGCGAAACTCGCCACCGATCCTGCTTTTTCGTACGTCAACAACGGCAGCCTCGACCGGTTCGAGGCCGACAGTGCATTTCTGCTCGAGCACCGCTACCTGCTGAGTCCTGATGTGCAGGAGGGACACTTCAGCGCCGCGAAGCTGAGGCACGCGCTGCAAACGCAGCTCGAGATGTTGTCATCGTCGATGGGGGCGCTCACGGTAAATTTCCTTGGCGCTGATCCAACCGGTGAATTCCTGTCGATTGTCGAGAAATATCAATCGGGGAACCGGCCGCAGATGCGTCATGGTGTGTGGTTCAATCCCGGCGGCACGCGCGCGCTGCTGATGGCGCAGACGGTCGCGCCGGGTTTCGAGATTGACGCGCAGCAGGCCGCTGTCGCGCGTATCCGCGAGGCGTTCGATGAGGCGGTGGCGGCGTCCGCAACGACCGGCGCCGTGCTGACGGCCGTCGGTCCGGGTGTGTTCGCCGTGCAGATTCGCGACGCGATCAAGGCGGACGCGATCCGTGTTACCAGCCTTGCCGCGCTGGCGATTGCGGGGCTGCTGTTTTTCGTGCTGCGCTCGTTCCGGGCACTGGGGCTGATCTTCCTGCCGGTGGGCACCGGGGCGCTGGCGGGTGTTGCCGCGGTGTCGCTGGCGTTTGGTGAAATTCACGGAATTACGCTCGGGTTCGGCGCCACGCTGATCGGCGAGAGCGTGGATTATTCGATTCATCTGCTGACCGGTTCGGCATACGGGCAACGGCCGGAAAAGACGCTGTCGCGCATCTGGCCGACATTGCGGCTCGGCGTGCTGACCTCGATTGCAGGGTCGGCGGCGCTGTTGTTTTCGGGATTCCCCGGGCTGGCGCAACTGGGGATGTTTTCGATTGCGGGACTGGTCGTTGCGCTGGCCGTGACCCGCTGGGTTGTGCCGCTGTTGCTGCCGCACGAGTTCAGCGTTGACCTTGCCGGCCGCGTTGCACCGATGCTGTTGCGCGCTGTCGAAAGGGCTCGAGTGTTGCGAGTGCCTTCGCTGCTGGTTGTCGCAGGCTGCCTGGCGTGGCTGGTGTACGAAGGCGGGGCTCCGTGGAACGATGATTTCGGATCACTGAATCCGATCTCGCCGTCGGCCAAGGCGTTCGACCGGGAGATACGGGCCGAGCTCGGCGCGCCTGATGTGCGCACGCTGGTCGTTGTGCGCGGTGTTGACCAGGAGGCGGCCCTCCAGACCGCAGAAGCGGTGGGGCGCACGCTCGATTCCCTGGTGGGCGCGGGCACGCTTGCGGGCTACGAATCCCCTGCTTTTTACCTGCCGAGCCGGGCAACGCAGCGCGCGCGCCAGGACGCAATTCCGGAATCGCCGGTGTTGCGCGAGAACCTGTCACATGCGCTGGACGGATTGCCGTTCAAGCACGGCCTGTTTGACGCATTCATTGTCCAGGCGCAGCAAGCAAAGTGGTCGGAACCACTCACGCGAAGCGATCTCGCGGCCACTGGCCTCGCTTCCCAGGTGGACAGCTTGCTGATGAAGACCCGCAGCACCTGGTACGCGATCTTGCCGTTGCTTGACGTGGCGCAACCGGGGGATGTTGCGGCCGCGCTGTCGCGGTTCGATCCGCAGCAGGTCATGCTCATGGATCTGAAGTCGGAAACGGACGCGCTCTATCAGGGCTATCGGCTGCGAATTCTTCTCTACGCAGTGATTGGCGCGGTAGCAATCGTCTTGCTGTTGCTCGCCGCTTTGCGATCCGTGCGCCGCTGCGTGGCGGTAGTGCTGCCCATTGCCGCGGCACTCGTGGTCACCGTTGCCGCGCTCGCGGCGGCGGGTGCCGAGCTGACAATGTTCCACCTCGTCGCGATGCTGCTGGTAGTCGGTGTCGGATCCAACTACACGTTGTTTTTCGACCGGTCCATTTCACACGAGGCCGATCGGGGACGGACTTATCTGTCCCTGGCGGTGTGCAATTTATCCACCGTGCTCGGATTCGGATTCATCGCTCTGGCGTCGACGCCGGTGTTGCAAGCGATAGGAATAAGTGTTTCGGCAGGGGCCTTGCTCAGTCTGTTCTTCGGTGCTGTCTTCATGCAGCCCGAGCGCTCGGCCGGCGGCCAGTCATCAACTCCGGCGTAGGCTGGCACGCCAGACAAGCCACGGCAGGCGCAGCAAAAAGCCGAACATCAGGCGCGTGTGCATCCACGCCAGCAGCGCGTTGTCTCGCACATAGCGGAAATGCGAAACGCCGCCTTCGTCGGCTCTGAAATAACGCACGGGGGTGTCGATGTTCCTGATCGGCACGCCAGCCCAGGCCAGACGAACGACTGCTTCGGCGTCAAAATCGAAGCGGCGCATCCATCGCGTGGATGACATGATTCTCAGCAGGGGTTCGACCGGATAGGCGCGCAAACCGAACAATGAATCTCCGATTCCGCACCATAGCGTTTCTAGGTTGGCCCACCAGTTCGAAACTTTTCGGCCGCGCACCCGAAGTTGCGGCGCGCTTTCGTCGAACACCGGTTTGCCCAGAATCATTGCCTCGGGCGCAAGCTGCGAGGTGCGCATGAACTCGGGCACGCTGTCCGGCGGATGCTGGCCGTCGGCATCCATTGTCAATACATGTGTGAAG